>Ga0208695_1000026_pt1 | contig 226827 bp, 224 predicted proteins | sample AD_UKC111_MetaG_FD_184449 | JGI IMG/M metagenome (GOLD analysis project Ga0208695, IMG submission 184449) | Active sludge microbial communities of municipal wastewater-treating anaerobic digesters from Hong Kong - AD_UKC111_MetaG (SPAdes)... | ecosystem: Engineered > Bioreactor > Anaerobic >...
TGCCACTACGCTTTCCGGAGGAGAGGCGCAGCGGGTAAAGCTATCACTGGAGCTTTCCAAGCGAGACACTGGCCGCACCCTATATGTGCTGGATGAACCCACCACCGGTCTGCATTTTCATGATATTTCTCAACTCATGAAAGTGATTTACGCCTTGCGGGATGCAGGCAACACCTTAGTGATCATTGAGCATAATCTGGACGTTATTAAAACCGCTGACTGGATTATCGACCTGGGTCCCGAAGGCGGTACAGGAGGGGGCCAGATTATTGCCACCGGTACTCCCGAAGCCATTGCCCAAAACCCTGACAGTTATACGGGGCAATATTTGGCGCGGGCGCTAAAAAGTGCGGAATGAAAGAGTTGGGAAGCTGGCTAAGCAAGGAGGAGGTTTAGAAAAAAGTCCTTCTTTAAAGTTTTCGCCACTTTACCGTAATATTTATGCGGCTTTTCAATTACTTTTGCTTGAAAACCCGCATGGATATTAAGGTGTGCTGCGCTGAAGCCCCATAAATGCCCCAACCATAACTGGATTGGACAGACCTTAAACCGCAGCAGCTAAAAAAGAAACAGTCGGAGCGGTCCAATTGCCTTGCTTCTCTAACGCCCCTACTTGCTCTCCTAGACCTGTCTTTTCTGACAAGGATGCTGAGTTTAAAGCGGAGTTCACTCCAAGCGTTCTGCGAACCAAAGCCGCGTGGGCTGACTACGCCCAGTACCCAAAGATAAACGTACAGGCAGAGCACTTTAATCACATCCTGCAAAAGAGTTTATTGAGCAACCCACAATCTCTTCTTTGGAAATCTCTCCATCTTCCAAGACAAACCCTTTGATGACTCCGTTTACCTCAACCCATCCAGATCACAGTAGACGGTAGGTTCAAAATCCCTATCCGTTTCTTGCCCAGGAACTTCCGTGCGTAGATAGGGGTGGGATAATGCTTCTGGACGTATTGTTTCTCCCTAACTAAACTGTAGTAGCTCAGGCGTGTGGTAGCGTGGCGCAACTAGCCCAGCAGAGTAGGAAAATAGCTTATCGCTACCTGCTTGTCCGTGAAGGTGTTTTTCGCGGATGCGCTATGCGTCTTTTGAAGTGTGGAACTAGTGGTTTAAAGGGAGAAAATTGTGTTATACGGCTTGTATTGGGGTTGTGGGTATATGACGCTTGCGATGTGTATCTTAGGGTAGCTGCAGCATGCATTTCCGCTCACTCCCAACCGTCGAGCATGATTCCGTGTATGTCCGGCCATTGCGCGCTTCCGATATAGCGGCATGGGCCAGCTATTTGAACAACCCTGCTGTGTATGAGCACACTAGCTGGAATCATCCGACCGTCGAAGACCTCAGCGGATATCTAGGCAATGAAACAAGCGGCGAACCTGATTCCCGCCTTCGCCTGGCCATCGCATCGAAAGACCACGATGAGCTGGTTGGCACTATCGGATTTCATAGCGTCGCCTCTGTCAATAAGTCGGCTGAACTCGCCTACGACTTAGAACCGCAATTTTGGGGCAAGGGAATCGCCACCACCGTTGGCAACGCTATCGTGTACTGGGCTCATCAACATGTCGGACTTATCCGAGTGCAAGCCACTGTTTTGGAGTCCAACTTCCGATCCATCCGCACCCTCGAGCGCCTGAAGTTCGCTCGGGAAGGGTTGCTCAAAAGCTACCGGCATGTACGCGGTACGCCCCGCAACTTTTTCATGTACGCACGGTTAGCTGGCAGTGGAAATTGCATCTAACCTTTGGGTCAACGTGACGGCCCAAAGCGCAGCTTTGGGTTCCCTCCATGCCTGCGGCATTTCGGCCGCACGTTACCTCCAACCTTAGGTTGCAAGCGATGCGCGCAGACGTCCCCAGCCCAGTTGATCTTCGCCAATTGGAAGACGCCCGAGAGTGGGCCAATGAAGTGATGGTCAAGCGACCCTGGAGAGTCGAGTTCTTCCAGGTGTTTGCCTTAGCGATCCAAGAGAGGGCAGCGGGGCAGCCTTTGCGTGTGCTTGAGCTTGGCTCCGGACCGGGTTTCCTTGCCGAGCACCTATTGAAAGCACTGCCGAACATCGAGTACGTCGCGCTCGACTTCTCCCCTGCAATGCACGAACTTGCCGCTCAAAGACTCGGGGCCCTGGCTAAGCGCGTCAAGTTCATCGAGCGGAGTTTTCTCGATGAGTCGTGGGGCCATGGGCTCGGAGAGTTCGATGTGGTCGTCACGCTGCAAGCTGTCCATGAGCTACGCCACAAGAGTCGCGCGCCAAAGCTTCACTCCCAGGTGAATCAACTTCTTGCGCCAGAGGGAAGTTACCTCGTCTGCGACCATTTCGCGGGCGAGGGCGGCATGTCGAACGACCAGCTATTTATGTCTGTGACTGAGCAGCAAGCGGCGATCAGGCTTGGGGGCTTCCAAAACATCCGTCAGTTGCATGCGAAGGGTTCTCTGGTTCTCCACCATGCCACCTAAGCATTGCGCCGAGCGGCATGCCGCTCATGTCAAACGTTATGTTTCTCAAGAAAGGTAATCAGCGCATGAGGCTAATAGCTCTATTGTTGGCTTGCCTAATTAGTAGCTTTGCGCATGCCGGATGGTCTGATAGACAAGGCAAACCTCTTGCTGACGTTGAAGACAGAAAGGCCAGTGGTAATTTTGGAGCTCAGCTTATTTTTACAACTGACGAGCAAGGGCTATTCAAGAAATGGACAACCCCATGTGAAGGCGTCAATATCAACAATGTTGAAAGTGTAGAGATCAACAAACCAATTAGTGCGTTTATCATTTTTTTCGGCTGCAAGCCCACTTCATCTGGAAACTGTAACGTTTCTATGCGTTTCCGAGTTTTACAGCCAGACGGAAAGGTATATTCCGAAACGCCTGCCATGGAAGTCTGGCAAGACAAACCAGCACCACCTGGACACTCCTTAGAGCTAAGCGTCCAATATCTCAAAGTTATAGTTGAGCCACACGAACAGCGAGGCAGGTACATAGTGCAAACGCAGGTTCGTGATGACAATACAGGTGCTGTCATAGACCTGCAGAAATCCTTTACCGCAGTGGATTCCCAGGAATCCAAGAAACTTAACCCTGCGCTCAAGCACGCCCCTTAGCTCCATTAGGCCGTCAGATAGCTTGCGCAGAAAAAGCCACCCCACGGATGAGACTATGTCAGATATCGAAATAAATGCCGATGATTTTGTAGCTAACGTTCAAAAAGGCGATTTTCGAAGCGCAATTGCCTCCGTCATGGGACAAAATCCAAAAGGAATCAACCTCACCAAGTCTCTCTTAATTAAATTTAACAAACTGAACTCAGAACATAAGGAATCAATTCTGGCTTGGTCAGTCCTGCCTGCAGAGCAATTACCTATTAATGATCGATGGTACGTCGAGCAAATTGCGCGCCACGAAATGGCTCACATCGTTGTGGCTAAAGCCTTAGATTTTAATACAGGCAAAGCAACTTTAGTTTTAAAAAGCCCTGATGGCTCCCATGAAGGAACATCCGTTATAAACACAGAATTCCCAACCCCCTCATTAAGCGACGTCTCGAATTACCTCGATCGGCGCGTAATGATTTTGCTCGCCGGCTACTTGGCTGAACCGACTGAAGCTAACGCGCGTCAGAACAGCACATATGAAATCGTTTCAACAAAAATTGCAGAGTCTGATCTACAGAAGGCTCGAGAATTGATACGCGTAAAATTAAACATCGAAGGAATGTTACATCCCAGCGCAGCGCATGAAAATCTTCATGCTTTAGTGCAACGGGCCTTGGCAATTGTTGAAGCAAATTTCAAAATTATCTCAACCTTAGCGAAACGATTTTCAGAAAAAATGGAATTCTATGGGCAGGGCATTGGCTGGGAAGGGTGGGAAATTGACCAACAGCCGGAGATCCAGCAGATCGTGAAAGCTTAGCAAGCGCACGCCCTCAAGCACCCACAAGCGTCAGTCTTTCTTTACAATCTAGCCTTTGAATGTAGGGCCGGCCAGTAAGCGAACCCCTCGCGGTGTGTTGATATGGGCGAGCAACCGGGGCAGTGAATCCTTTGGCGCTGCGCCCAAAGACACTGGAGCCTGTAGATCGAGCGATTGCAGCAATAGAGAAACACGCTCCGGCTGGGGGTGAAAGAGTTCGAGTTTAGCCAGGGAAAGGCCGTAATCTTGAAGGCGGGCGGCAGGGTGGGTTGGGGTTGCCCACTCGATGAGTAGGGGCGCAATACCATTCATCGGAAGCGAGCCATCAGCGGGGATGGTCATTAACCAGTTAAGCGCACCGCGGCTCATGGGCTCGATCCTGCCCAGTAGTTCTGAGCAAGCGCAAGCAGTGCTGTGTATCAGCAGTGCGTACCACCCAAGCCGAGAGTAGGGGTGGCGAACTAGAGTCTAAGGTATCGAGGCCGAACCAGCGCGGACGTGTGGGAGCAGGGGCGTAGGGGTTGGGTGCAATGACCTCAAGAAACAAGGTATCTCCCAATCGCAGAAGTAGATTGTGGGTTCCCATGTGAGGATGCTCGCCACCTGCCTGTGGAGAGACACCAAGAACATCATGCACAAAGGCAGCGCCAATCTCAAGCGAGGGGGCTGTAACAGTAAGGTGATCAATGAAACAGTGCGACACTCTACTCCTTCCAACACAAAAGAATTAGAACAATAAACAGGCTTATAAAGTCTGTACGATTCTTGCCCTAATATTCATGCGCCTTTTGAGCCTTTTTTGGCTGGAAAACCTCATTAGCATTAGGACGAAAGAAATTTTTAAAACCTAAAACAACAATTTGAAGACAGCTCCATCCACGATACCCCACAACCGACATTCAGGCTGGAATAAAAAGTATAGTAGACCATGCTTTCATCAGCTGGCTTCGAAGGGTTTACTCCACTCATACAAACTCTAGGGTTTGGCTGCGACAGACGTGTGGGTGACGTATACTGTCGGCTTGCTGTCGTTGTTAACTGCAGCAGTTTTCAGCACACTGGAGCTAGTGAAATCAAGGAGTTCTTATGCTTGTGCAAAAACTTAGGCTTCAACGCGGATGGTCCCAAAGCCAACTGGCAGAGTTAAGTGGTCTTAGTACCCGAACCATACAGCGGATTGAAAGTGGTCAATCGGCGAGCACTGAGACTTTGAAATCACTAGCATCGGTTTTTGAAATCGATTTTTCCCAACTTACCAGTGAGTCTGAAATGAAATCTATCGCTCCATCTGCTATCGAAGAACAACTGGCATTGTCTTATGTCCGTAAAGTCAAAGGTTTTTATATCCATTTGATTCAATATGTGCTTGTTATTGGTGTGCTTGCTCTTCTGAACTTTGTCATTACTCCTACAAAACTCTGGTTTCTCTGGGCAGCATTTGGTTGGGGCGTTGGAATAATGGCCCATGCTTTGGCGGTATTTGAACTAGTGCCCTTCTTTGGTCCGGAATGGGAAAAACGACAGGTTGAAAAGCGTCTGGGAAGGCTACTATAAGTAGCGGGCAGCCTCCCTAAGGGTATAGGATAAGCTGACACTAAAACTCTCTTAACTAGAGTGAGGCTGCGTGTGAGTCAGCAGCTTGTTTGCCATACCTAGCCTAGGGAAAGAACAGAGCCACAAAAACGTTTCTTAGGCCCTGTTCATAAGTATTTAAGATATTTTTCAGCTGCTCATCGCTCTGCTTAGCAAAATAAATAGTGTGCATAAAACTTACCCGTTTTTACTTTCACGCATAAAAAACCCTGCTTAACACAGGGTTTTTTAGCTCTACAGGAACAGCACAGGGGTCAGGCTTTTCGTTATCGCGTTATCGTACGGTCCACAACGATATGCTAACTACCGGACAGATCTTTCAGAGTTTGGCGGCCTGCCGACACACAAGGCAAGTTGGCCCCTACGTCGTCCTTTAATCAGGTGTACGGGTGGCTAAACTTAGCAAATTCGAGGTCCCGCCGGGATGCACCTTAGCATTGCCCAAGAATATCTCCTGCAATAGGTATCGGCGGAGTACACACATGGAAAATATTTTTTCCGTAACTAAACGTTAGCGACGCAGGCCTATGGTGGGGCGCAACTGATCAGACAGTTGAAGGATACGAAGTTGCTACCAACTTGTCCCTGTCAAGGTGTTTTTGCAGGTGTGCTATGCGCCTTTTGGGAAGTGTTTGTTGAGATAAATAAATTCTCTTATATACCTTGTTACACACCTTGTATTTGCTTTTGAGCGTAAAACGCTTGCGGTGTATAGTCAGTAAAAATTGTACAAAACCACCACGTTACGAGAACGCAATGCCTGTTAACCCCGTCAGCTACTTCGAAATACCTGTGCTCGACATGAAGCGCGCGAAAGGTTTTTATGAGCGAGTTTTTCGTATTACTTTGGAGTTAGCGGACATCGATGGCAATCAAATGGCGTTGTTCCCCTTTGCTGAGGGCGCACCGGGGGCATCGGGGGCTCTTGCAAAAGGTGAAAGCTACGTGCCGAGTAAGGCGGGTCCGCGCATCTACTTTTCAGTTGAAGATCTCGATGCGACGCTGAGCGCAGCATTAGCTGCAGGCGCCTTGCTGAACTATCCCATCACTGAGGTACCAGGGTATGGGTGGGTTGCTGAGTTCGTGGACTCTGAAGGCAATTGTATTGCGCTTCACTCAGTTACAAGAACGTCGCAGAGCGTGGTTTAAGCCCTCGCTAGCTATTGCCATAATTTATACACAATCGTAACTAACAGAAGCGGCCCTATTGAAGTGTTCAAGTAAGGGAATTTGGCCTGCCTGCTTAATCAAGCTGACGCTAGTCTGTACCAGCTTGGTTCCCTGCATGCGCTTCCCTCTTTACGGTTCGTTATCGCCTGCAGCTTAGGTCAAAGCTAAAACATTCGCCTCTCCATTTTGGTACTTCGTTGCCGTAAAGCATAACTTCACCAAGGCGCACTCGCTGGGAATGGAAAAGTTTCTTTATTGGTTAGCCATCATGGACGTCAACGAGCTCTACACGGAATGATGGAACACAGGGAGTTGCATATGCCTAGAAAGTTACGGGAAAGATTTGAGCGATAGATCCAAGAATATGAAACAAAGAATCTCAACGATACCCTAAACAGGGAGACTTTTAATGCAGCGGGTTTAGAGCTGGCGAGGCTTCTGAAGACCTTTCTTGGGCCAAATCAATATGTAGAATACCAAAGTGAAGCCAAAGATGACGGCCTGCTTAGCTCGGTTATTTTTGAGTAGAGAGGGCTTATAACAAGATATACAACTCGACGCCTAAAGCCTTGCCGGCTCTGAGTTACCCCTCTTCGCGCCACGCGACTTAGCTGGGTCATCCCATGATTTAGGTTCGACGGAGGTGCCGGGTTGAGAACTCCAAAGATGAGATCACACCATTGCCGAGAGTAAAGGTGGCGAACTAAAGTCTAAGGTATCGAGGCCGAACCAGCGCGGACGTGCTGGATATGACGGTCAGTAGCGCTTTGGAGTATTTCAGTGCCGTGCCCGCCATTAACCGCAAGCTGCAAACTTTAATGGATGTAGGGCTGGGCTATATCCGCTTAGGCCAAAGTGCCACTACGCTTTCCGGAGGAGAGGCGCAGCGGGTAAAGCTATCACTGGAGCTTTCCAAGCGAGACACTGGCCGCACCCTATATGTGCTGGATGAACCCACCACCGGTCTGCATTTTCATGATATTGCTCAACTCATGAAAGTAATTTATGCCTTGCGGGATGCAGGCAACACCTTAGTGATCATTGAGCATAATCTAGACGTTATTAAAACCGCTGACTGGATTATCGACCTGGGTCCCGAAGGCGGTACAGGCGGGGGCCAGATTATTGCCACCGGTACTCCCGAAGCCATTGCCCAAAACCCTGACAGTTATACGGGGCAATATTTGGCGCGGGTGTTGGAGATGCGGGGTGAAAGAGTTGGTAAGCAGGATTAAGTATTAGGTGGGCCGAAAAGGAAGATTGTGAAACTTCTACAGCTCTTACCGTAATATTTATGCGTTTTTTAGGCCATGTTTGCTTGAAAATATGCATGAGTATTACTGTAAAGAGAATTGCAATGTGCATATAACGTTTTTACTGAATTAGTAAAACGTTAATTATGAAAAACTCTTATCCTCCTCAATTGGATATCCAATCTCTGAAGCAAACTCGATTAACTCCTGCATTGAAACGCTAGGATTCAACGAACTTACCAAGACCGTTGAAAGCGGCACAAGCGCAAAGATATTTTCAATTACCTCAAGTGGGATAGATACTTCAAAGTATTCGCTTGCAAACTGCTGATAAGATGAGCCTGGCTCAATTAGAAGGGAGAGAAATTCCAAAGATCCATCTACAGATTGGGATAAGGCTCGCTCGGGATGCCTAACCTTGTGCCACGCTGAATCCGTAGCTTGCCTCCAGTAGCAAAAACTTACTCTCTCTAAACTAAGCGCAGGCTCTTTTAAAAAAGAATTAAACACCTTTGGAAGCTGCCTCTGCATTTCTTTAAGAAATAAAGGATCATTAGCAATTTTTGTTTCATGATCTAGACCGCTAATAACTGCCCCGGATGTTCCAAAAAGAATGAACCATTCATCTCCCGAGCCATTTCGCATTGATGCCAGTTCTTCACCTTCACTCCAGTTTTTGTTAAAGCTGTAGTAACGATACTCCCACTCAGGGCAAAGGATTGCATCCAGCATTGCAAGTGCTCTTGTTCGATGCCGGAGTGCTTGAATTTCAGGCAGAAACTTTGGATCAAGCTGCATGAGAATTCTGCACTTTAAGGATCATTGCGTAAACATGGAAGTTTTAAACAACGAAATGTAAGAGTATGTAGGCAACGTTCGTTATCTTTTAATTTTAGATCTAGACCGGTGATAATTTCTATAGAGAGGCTCTTACGCGGTACCAAAAAACACTTGAATTTATATTAGCCAACATTTAACTCTTTTTCTAAATCTCTAGCAGAAAGAATCTAAGCAAATCTAGATAGAACTTCGTTTACCCTAGCTATAAGAATTTAAAGTTCCCAATTAACTTTACCCTCCTTATCCCGAGGATATTTATCTGAGATTTCTTCAAACACTAGTTGGTTAGCACGCCAAACTTGTAAAGCGTGTCTCCAAACACCTTCAATTTTCTTGAACCGAAGCAATTGATGAAAACTCCCATTACGTGCGCTAAAAAACAAATTAAAACGTCGTGATTGACCTTTACCTAGATTAATTTCCTCTTTAAGAGCTTTTCCATGGCTAGGAATCAGATCACCAAACGCTCTTCTCCATTCACGTGCTTCCATCAAATATGCTTTGGGTTGGACTACCGGAACATCAATATCTACCATTCTTAGTTTGACGTCGTATAGCGGATATTTCCCGACGTGCGTCAGAAGAAGGGGAGACAAAAGCTCTACCTCACTCTCTGCTGATCCACACAAATAACAGAAACTATCTCCACCTGTAATGTAATTGATAAGATCTGAAGTTTTCTGGTCAATTTTTTCTACAGTGTTCTTGAGGCTAGCATCAATTTCCCGCAAATTTGCTTCTACCTTTTGCTGCTTTCGGACACGAAACCATTGCGCTACAAGCCAACTAACAAAGAAAAAGGTAGGACCAAACACGTTGACAGCATGAAGCACAGTCCACTTTGGAGCCGCAGCAAGGTTATACATCGTCCAGATTAAGGCAAAAACAAGGGGCAGTATAAATTCCCGCAGCAGTTGATAAAGAGTTGGCATTTGAGATATTTAACTTAAAACCAGGCGACTTGAAAGATTTTTCTTTTGATACATATGAAAAACCTCAGCAAAAGCCTATCAGAATTAACATCGTTCAATTAAGCTCAGTTATTACTGTTATGCCTATAAAAAAGCCCTGTTTTTAAGCAGGGCTTTTCATTCAACCAAAACTATAAAAGTTCTTAAAATTTCTGCGCTTGCATAAAGTCATCGTAGCCCGCTTCTGCAAAACGGAACCAGAGGTTTTGATCCGTACGGAATTTGGAGTAGTCCTCGTAAACTTTTTTCCAGTTGGGGTTTTTGCTTGAGAGTTCGTTATAAAAGGCCATGGCTTCTTTAAACGCAGTTTCCATCACATCTTTAGGGAAACGGTGAAGTTTAGTACCGCTGGCAACCAATTGTTTAAGAGCCGCTGGGTTACGCGCGTCATATTTAGCCTGCATTTCTACATGGGCGTGTGAAGCGGCCGCTTCAACAATGGCTTTGTATTCGGGAGTAAGGGCATCATAGGCCTTCTGGTTGATATAAAAGTCTAGTTGTGGGCCACCCTCCCAAAAACCCGGATAATAATAATTAGGAGCTACTTTATTAAACCCTAGTTTTTGGTCATCATACGGCCCTATCCATTCTGCTGCATCGATGGTACCTTTTTCTAGAGATGGATAAATATCGCCGCCGGGAATATTTTGGGGCACCACACCAAGCCGCTCAAGTACTTTGCCCCCGAACCCACCAATGCGGAATTTAAGCCCCTTTAGATCAGCTAGAGATTTAATTTCTTTGCGGAACCAGCCCCCCATTTGTGCGCCGGTATTACCTCCAGGGAAATTGACGATATTGAAGCCACGATAGAAGTCGCGCATCAGTTTTAAACCATTGCCCTCAAACATCCACGCGCTCATCTGCCGGCTATTTAATCCAAAAGGAATGGCGCAACCGATGGCGAAGGTTTCGTCTTTACCGAAAAAATAATACGGGGCAGTGTGTCCCGCTTCAACTGTACCGTTTTGAATAGCATCAACGACACCAAAAGCAGGAACAAGCTCGCCAGCAGCGTGAATGGAAATGGTGAACTTGCCGCCCGTCATAGCACTGACTTGCTTGGCAAATACTTCTGCTGCGCCAAAAATAGTATCCAAAGATTTTGGGAAGGAGGAGGCTAGACGCCAGCGCAAGTTAGCTTGCGCGTGTACCACGGCAGGAGCTGCAACAGCTCCCAGGACTGCAGCACCAGATCCGGCCTGCTTTAAAAATGAACGACGTTGCATTTAATCTCCTTAGTTTTATGCTTACTTAACCCTGCTCGGCTAGCGTTCGACCATTCAGAGACAAGCTTTGCGATGAATAGGCTGCGCTAGTGTATCGTTTCTTAGCCGTTTAAATAAAGTATTTTGTGTTGGATAGGGTGTTCTTGCAAGCCTAAAATACTGGGGCTTTCCCGTAGACACTTTTAAGACCAGTCTCTGGTCTTTTTAGCACGCTGTTTTTAAGGTCTTATCCCACTTCTAAATCAGTGGTGTCGAGGCGCCAAGCCTAAGACAGCGCTCGGACTAGGCTTGAGAAGCTGCAGACAAGTATCTGCATGGGCCAAAAAGGCCAGCAGGCTTTTCCCAAGGTGCGTGCCCAGAATTGTGGCGCTATCTCTCAAAGGGTGCTTTCGTGAGAAGCAAAAAAGCCGGTGTTTACTAGGGCTTTAAGAGCTCAGCAAAAGATCCATTGCTGTTTTTAGGATTATTTGCCTGCGAGCATCATTTCTTCTATCAAGATAGAACCAGAAACTTTGCTCCCGCGGCGAATGGAGTCAGCTCCTACGGCCACAATCTGCCTGAACATGTGCGCCAGGTTGCCTGCGATGGTGATCTCTTCAACAGGATAAGCAATGACTCCATTTTCGACCCAATACCCGCAGGCGCCGCGAGAATAGTCACCGTTAATATAGTTAATTCCTTGCCCCAGAGTTTCAGTCACCAACAAACCGGTGTGTAGCTTGCGTAACATGGCTTTAAAGTCATCCTGAGGCTGGGTCAAACGGCTATGCAGCGTCAGATTATGGGAGCCGCCGGCGTTGCCGGTAGAAGACATTTTAAGTTTGCGAGCGGTATAACTAGACAGAAAATAAGCTTGCAATACTCCGGCCTCTACCACCTGCCGAAACTGGGTGCTTACCCCTTCATCATCAAATTCTGCAGAACCTATTTCCCCTTCAATAAAAGGGTTTTCCTCAATATTCAGATGATTGGAAAAAATTTGCTGACCCAGCTTGCCCTTAAGAAAAGAGGCATCTCTATACAATGCACCGCCAGAGGCTGCCTGAACAAAGCTGCCCAGTAGGCCGCAAGCCAAGGGGGCTTCGAACAATACAGGACATTTGCGGGTGGATAAGGGGCGGCTGCCCAGCCGTGCCAGAGCACGTTCGGCGGCATAACGGCCAATGGCTTCGGGCTGTGCCAGATTTTTTGGGTTTCGCCCACTGCTATACCAGTCATCTCGCTGCATGGCTTGCAGCGCTCCAGCAATGGGGGCAATGGAAAGACTGTGCCGAGAAAAAGGGTATCCGGCACTAAAACCGTGGGAGTTAGCCAGAACAAATTGACCGTGAGACACGGACAAACCGCAACCATCAATATTTTTAATACGCTGATCGGTATCGTAGGCAGCCTGTTCCATACGCAATGCAAGGTTAATAGCCTCTTGCGCACTAATGGTCCAGGGATGAAATAACTTTAAGTCGCGCGTAGGCTGGGCTAGCAGGTTCGCTTCAGGCAACCCGGCGCACTCATCTGAGGCGGTAAAACGCGCAATATCACAAGCAGCACGAACCGTGTCCTGCAATGCTTTGGGGGAAAAGTCGCCGGTTGAGGCACTGCCCCGCGAAAAAGCTCCGGCTTTGCCGGTATAAACGGTAATTCCAATGCCTTTATCACGCGTATGTTCCAGATTCTCTACTTGAGCTTGCCGAACTGAAACCGATAAGCCAGAACCTTCTGAGACTTCGACTGCAGCCTGGCTGGCACCCAACTGTTCAGCAAACTTTAGGGCATCTGCAGCAATGGCAGCTAACTCGGCTTGGGAGTAGGAAAATACACTATTTTTCATGTGGAGTATCCAATTTATTTAACCCTATTATCCTAGAAACGGGAGTCATCTCATTTCTAAAGCATTTTTGTCCTTGTTGCTTGGCCTTGCCGTACTAGAGAACGTCTTGGGCTTAATATCTAAAATCTAGAGAATCCTACTAGTGTTGTCAGGCAATAGTCGGGGTAGGAGCGAAAAGCTCGTAGACGCGTAACTGCAAGGGCGAGCAAGGCCAGCACGCTCTTTGCAAGCGGTGTACTCAGCACTGCAGCACTCTCATCCGAAAGAAAATTCTCGCAAGAAATAAAAAGTGAGTGTTCATTTGCTTTTTGATGGATAGGCAAGCGATCAGTTGCCGTTTCTAGGATTATCATAAGCGCATGAATTCTTATCTTTTTGATCCTAATTTAGAGGCAGATGATAGTCTTAAAAATATCAGCCCTTCTAAAACAAAAATCAAGCAGCAATTGGCGGATCTGCGTGATCTTGGACAACACATCGTTGCGCTGCCGGACTCGCGCGTAAAACAGTTACCTTTATCAGAAAAACTCTTTGATGCGGTAATGCTATGCCGCAAAATAAGTGCCCATGGGGGTCGCAAACGTCAATTACAGTATATCGGCAAACTTTTGCGTGAAGAGCCTGAAGAAAACATGATCAGTATCCGAGCTAAACTGTCCGCGTTTGCCGGCGAATCTCATGAAGAAAATGCCAAATTTCATGCCATGGAGCGCTGGCGGGAGCGACTGCTCACCGAAGATTCTGCCATTACTGAATTTTTACACACCTACCCCAATGTTGAAATTCAACGTTTGCGACAGCTGATTCGCCAAGCGCGTAAGGACGCTGCTACGCATAAACCCCCTGCCCACGCACGCGATCTGTTTAAACTTATCCGCCACACCGTAGAAAATAGCGCGGATGCTAATCATCCTGAGCTGCTATGAAAATTACGGATACTGTAACGATTGGTTTAGTCTCTATCAGCGATCGGGCTTCCAGCGGAGTATACGTAGACCAAGGTCTTCCTGCGCTTAAAGCATGGTTATCCAAAGCATTGAGCAGCCCCTTTACGGTTATGGAACGCTTAATTCCTGATGAACAGGCTTTAATTGAACAAACACTCATTGAACTAGTGGATCAATTTTTTTGCGATTTGATTTTGACTACAGGGGGTACCGGCCCTGCACGGCGCGATGTTACCCCTGAGGCCACCTTGGCCGTGGGGAACCGACCCCTGCCAGGCTTTGGCGAACAAATGCGCCAGATTAGCCTGCATTTCGTTCCTACCGCTATTCTGTCAAGACAGGTGGCTGTCATTCGGCAGATTGCGGATCATGCGGCCCTCATTATTAATCTGCCAGGCCAACCAAAAGCTATTGAAGAGACTCTGCAAGGTTTAAGAGAAGCGGACGGTACACAACGCGTAGCGGGTATATTTTCTGCGGTTCCCTATTGCATCGACTTGATTGGCGGGCCATTTATCCAGACTAACCCGGACATTGTGAAAGCCTTCCGGCCAAAAAGTGCCACGGTCCGTTAAAGGAAAATTCAACATGAGTGAAGAACTCTTGGAATGTATTGAACTGTCTACCGGAACCGATATCGCTGCTAGCGTCATCTGGCTGCACGGTTTGGGTGCGGATGGCAATGATTTTGTACCGATTGTGCAAGAATTAAATCTTGAGGGATGTCCAGCTATTCGCTTTATATTTCCCAGTGCTCCTGTGATTCCGGTCACTATCAACGGTGGATATCAGATGCCTGCCTGGTATGACATTCTCGGAGCCGATTTAATAGCACGGGAGGACAGCAAGGGTATTCGCACATCGGCCAGGCAGATCGAAAAACTGATTGAAAAAGAAGAAGATCGGGGTATTGCCAGCACAAATATTATCTTGGCCGGTTTTTCTCAAGGCTGTGCAATGGTTTTGCATACTGGGCTAAGATACCCTAAAAAACTCGGTGGTTTAGTGGCATTGTCTGGCTATTTGCCTTTAGCCAGCTCTTTGGGTGCAGAACGCAGCACTGTTAACACCACTATTCCTATTTTTATGGCGCATGGCTTAATGGACTCTGTAGTACCTATCAGCCGGGCTGAGGTTTCGCGTCAGATACTGCTGTCTCTAGGATATTCCGTAGACTGGCACACCTATCCTATGCAGCATAGCGTGCATCCCGAAGAAATTAGAGCTATTGGGATGTTTTTACAATCTGCACTGAGCTAAAGAATTTAATTGATGATGGATGAGCGCTTCTTTGAAAATGCGGCGCTTAGTTACCATTGCTCTGTTTAACGTGCTTTCTGATTAGCACTCCCTTTAACAGCAGCAGGCTTTGCCTTGGAGTTAGAAGCCCGTGCCGCGCTACGCTTAGCTCCTGAAGGCTTCTTTGCTTTAGGATGAATATTAATTCGTTGGCCTACAGCAAAACTGGTTTTACCTCCATTCCATGCTTGCAATTGTGCTGGTGTTACTCCGTAACGTTTAGCAATCGCATGCATTGAATCCCCCCTACGCACGGTATAACTAACACGTCGGGTTGGTGATTTTTCTGGTTCTAGCAATAACTCTGCATTCTCAGCGACATGTTCGCTAATATCAGCGGTCACATGCTGGGGCCGTGGAACTAATACTGTTGAACCTGGTTTGATCCGCATTTTGGGAGGGATTTTGTTCACCTCGCGTAAGGACGGTTCACTAATTCCAAAGCGCTCAGCAACTCGCGTCAGCTGTTCATTTTTACCAAGGGTATAGGCCATCCATGAGGATAAAGGCTTGCCATTACTAGCTTCCAGATTGGATAAAAATAGGTCTACCTTGTCGGCAGGCAACAAAATTTCTGGTTTGGTAGCTCCCAGAATTACAGGTCGGTTAAACGCCGGATTAAGGGCTCGAAATTGTTCCACGGACATCTGCGCCATTTTTGCAGCAGTGCTTACGTCAATATCGCGCACCTTGGTAATGGTTACAAAATAAGGTTGATTCGGAATTTCCGGCAGCGTGATGTTGTTTGCCTCCGGTGAAGAAATCAGGTTTTTGATGGCTTGTAGTTTGGGAATGTAATAGCGCGTTTCGTTGGGCATGCTCAAACTTAGATAGTCGGTATCTCGCCCTTCTTTTAAATTTCTGGCAATTGCACGGGAAACAGAACCTTCTCCCCAGTTATAGCTGGCTAGTGCCAAATGCCAATCCCCAAACATGCTATACAGTTTTTCAAAATAATCCAGTGCTGCACGCGTCGATTCAGTCACACTGCGACGTTCGTCTTTCCACATATTTTGCGTGAGCTTGAAATTTTTACCGGTACTAGGAATAAATTGCCACATACCCGAAGCTTTAGCAGTGGACATCGCCTGCGGATTGAAGGCGCTTTCAACAAACGGTAGAAGCGCCAATTCCGTAGGCATTCCACGACGTTCAAGCGCTTCAACAATAAAATATAAATACCGGCTAGACCGCTCCGTCATGCGCAGCATATAGTCAGGGCGTGCGGCATACCAGGCCTGGCGGTCCGCCACAAGCGGAGACTTCAGATCGGGCATTTTAAATCCCTTACGAATCCGCTCCCACAGATCAGTCTGGCGAATCTGTACCTGAACTTCTTGTGGGTCAGGTAGTAAAGAAGGCGCTGGTACTACCTTAAGGGAAGGTTCGGGTGGGGTAAGTTCCGGCGGCGGCTCTACTTTAGGGGCAAGCTCTTGCGAGTTTAAAACAGGTAAAGAAGGGGCAGCGGGAGCTGCAGGTGCGACTGCAGGAGGCGGTAATTTAGGGGGAGGAAGACCGTATTCTTCAGGCCCAGGCCGCCCCTCTTGCGCTAACACCGGTAGTCCTACCCCTAAGAGGATAAACAAACTGAGACTGAAAGTAAGGCTGGGTAATTTTAAGTATGAAACCAAAAAAGCGTAGCGTAAAAATAATGGCCTAAAACAAAGGTAAAAAGGTTTTGTCAGCATGTAAAGTAATAGCGATAAGAACAAATAAATTACAAATAAGAAGGCTTGTATCAAGCCATTGGTGTTTTATTGTTCAAACAGTTCAAGCAGCAAAAAGGCCTTTAATGAGCCGCCGAGAAGCGCCAACCGTGTGCCTCTTTAGTCAATTGCAATTAGCGCAAACCTGTACTGCCAAAGCCAGATACACCGCGACTGGAAGCTGCAAAATCTGTCACTACATTAAATCTTACCTGCAGCACCGGTACGACGATCAATTGTGCTAAACGTTCCATAGGCTGCACTATAAACGCTGTCGCACTTCGATTCCAAGTAGAAACCATCAGTTGACCTTGATAGTCACTATCAATTAGCCCTACCAAGTTACCCAATACGATACCATGCTTATGGCCTAGGCCAGAGCGAGGCAGTATCATAGCTGCATAGCCGGGGTCGCCGATATGGATTGCCAGCCCTGTAGGCACTAATTCTGTTTGACCTGGCATGAGAGTTAAGGGCTCGTTTAAGACTGCCCGTAGGTCTAAGCCCGCACTACCGCTCGTGGCATATTGCGGTAACAGCTCGTTTAGCCTCGGGTCTAAAATTTTTAGATCAATTTCCATGCATTTGTTTCTGTAACAAAAGGGCGCTCACTATTGCCTAGTAAGGGCTTAGCAACAGTGCCTTGAACTTCATTTATTTGAGATACCGATAGGCTTTTACAGCAGCAAAACTGAAGAAAATAAGACTAGCAAAAAAAGGAATGGGGGTAAGGGTAGATAACACTGCCGATAGCACTAAAACCCCAACAATCCAAATGAGGGGAAATTTAAGCAACACACTAAGATCTGGCGGTGAATCTTGCGGGCCAGAAGATTTCAAGCTTTTTAGGGCTTGCGTTAGAGACATTTTCTCCAACGGTGCTTTTGTAATGGATCCCCTAGACTGACCAGGGCTGGACGTACTGGCAGCAGCTGTTAGTGATGAAGTAGGATTTTTTGGTTTTTCCTTACGGGTCTGTCCTTGAGTATTGTTAGCCGTATTACTATGCTTCACGTTGTCTTTTCGCGTAGAAATGAGATTATTAGCCCTGTCTAAATCGCGTTGCACATCGGCTTGATGGGCAAGACGCTGCAAAGCTTCCAAACGCTCAATCTCGCGTATGTAGTCCCCATTGGGGGGAGAATTATCATAGATTTGCATAGGTTGCCTTCTTTGCTTTGGTAATAAGTGCTTTTAGTTCACTTTACTGCCTACTCAAACTCAAACGCCTGCCTATCTCCTGGATAAGAAAACGCGCAGCTTTTAATTTACTCATGCAGCCTATGGGTTTTACTTCTATCTCGTCAACCAACAACAAATCAGTCGATTCAGCACCCATCGTTTCTCGGGCATCATTAGCGACCAAAAGCGGCAGGTTTTTACGGATCCGCTTTTCACGAGCATATTGCTCAACATGTTCTGTTTCGGCTGCAAAACCCACACAATAAGGTCTGTCAGGTAATGCAGAAACCGCAGCCAGAATATCGGGATTTGGTGTTAATTCAAGACTATTAGTGTTTTTAGAAAGATCGGTTTTTTTAATTTTGCTGTCATGGGTTTTTGAAGGCCGCCAATCACTGACAGCCGCTACACTAATAAATACATCTGTCTGCTTAAGCTGGGCCATAACCGCATTAAACATTTGCTGAGCAGTTTGTACTTTGGTAAACGATACGCCATAAGGAATACTCAAGCTAGTAGGGCCACTAATCAGTGATACCGCAGCCCCCGCTTCATAGGCTGCACGTGCAATTGCATAACCCATTTTTCCGGAGCTGATACTGGTAATACCCCGCACCGGATCAATTGGCTCAAAAGTAGGACCGGCTGTAATTAATACACGTTGGCCTCTTAACGTTTTCGGTTGAACACTAGCAATAATTTCATACAACAAGTGCTGTGGCTCTAACATTCGACCGTCACCCCTTTCTCCACAGGCCTGATTGCCTGCTTCAGGCCCCAGCAGTTTTACCCCATCAGCCAGTAGCGTTTTAACATTACGCTGGGTAGCGGCGGCCTGCCACATTTGGACATTCATGGCAGGCGCTATCAATAAAGGGGCGTTACGTGCTAACACCAACGTGGAAAGAAGATCATCTGCCAAGCCTTGTGCTACCTTAGCCATAAAATCAGCACTGGCGGGCGCAACCACAATCACATCGGCCTGTCGGGATAAGTCTATGTGAGGCATATTGTTAGGGATGCGTGCATCCCAGGCATCTATAAAGACCGGGCGGCCCGTAAGCGCTTGCATAGTGACAGGAGTAATGAACTGGGTGGCTGCCTGCGTCATGACGCATTGCACCACTGCGCCCTCTTCTTGTAGGCGGCGAGCAAGCTCTGCAACTTTATAGCAAGCAATGCCGCCTGTCATACCCAGCAAAATTGTTTTGTCGTTCAGATCGCTCACACTCACTCCAAATGATCTACATCCTAAACAACCCGGGGACATATTATGACGGATTCAAGCAACAGGGGTAAGAAGCAGATCAAGTCCTTATTTGGCGCGACGAACTCTTAAAAATTCATCAAGTACCAACAATATGGCTCCCCCTACAATCGCACTATCAGCCACATTAAACGCCGGCCAATGCCAGTTAGCTACATGTATATCCAAAAAATCCACTACATAGCCATGTTGGAAACGGTCAATCACATTACCCAGGGCCCCGCCGAGAATACCCGACAATGCCAGAGCGAATATTTTTTGCTGACCATGCCTACCCAGCAAATAAAGTATAAATGCCGAAGCGCACAAGCCAAAACCAATAAAAAATTCTCGCTGCCAGCCAGAAGCTCCTGCCAGAAAACTGAAAGCTGCGCCTGAATTATGGACCCGCACCAGATTAAAAAAACTGGTGATGTACCGCACCTCACCATAGTAAAACCGTTCCAAAATCCAGAGCTTGGTGAACTGGTCCAGCAAAATGATAATGACAGCAATACCTACCCACGGTAATAAGGTACGCATCCAGGATTGTTTAACCATCATAAATTTCAATTCTAGGTAAACGCCACTGTTACAGCGCCAGCAGCTAAAAATATCAGTGTAACGATTCTGGAAGAGGGGGTGCTAAAACAGCTAAGCTCCTCGCATTGCCCCATTTATCATTTTTAGCCACTCCCGGTTTAAATCACGCGCATGTGCCGGCCAGTGCTTGCTAATTCGATCCAACTGCGCCTTGACTTGCTGTGCCGTGGCCACATCTCCCGTTTGCAGCAACCATTGCACATACCGCGCGTAGGCTTCGGCACCGGTAGCTAATTCAATTGCCTGTTCAAAAGCCCTGCGGGTAGCAGCCGCATCAGATTCACTCGCCATAGCGCGGGCGATGAGTAAACTGATGGCGTCTTTATGAAAAGCCGGGTTAACTTTGGCGATAGCTTGTGCTGTTTTTAACGCTATAGAATCTTGACCGGCTTGAAGCTGGGCACGAGCCATGCCCCATTGAATATCTAAATCATCCGACAAAGGACCTTGAAGACAGAGTGCAAAATGTTCAACCGCTTCTTTAGCTTGTCCCTTGTCTAGTAAGGCATAAGCCAAACGGGCGCGGTTTTGAGCCGAAGGCGAGATCTCATAATCCCGGCTTGCCTCACGCATTTGGCGGTCTGGATCCAAGGCTGTACGTACGGTTGCAACAAGTTTGCGCCCCCCTCGCGTATGACGCAACTCTGGCAAATATTCGGCAAAAAAGTAAACCACACTACCAATCAGCGGAAAGCTAAACAAAATGAGCAGCCAATACATATTACGCCCACTGCGGATTGCATGAATTGCAAAAAATACTGCAATAACTAAATGCAAACCTAGTCCAGCAAACGGCATGATGTCCTCCACATCTGAAAAAGCTGTAGAGTACTCTTAATGGTAATTTTGTACCAGAATGGAAAATTTTTTGTCTTGTTTTAAGCCAGAATAAAGACTATTCCTCATCCCTATCGCTGCGGCTATGGTCTCGTTTTGGCCGTTCATTAAAACGACGGGGAGAGGCTTTACGCTCTGGGAAACTGATATCTGCTACACCACCAAAACTACCCGCTTCACGCATTGGGCTGGCCCAAGATGGACGGGCAAGACGATCTGCACCCGATCGGGCAGGACGATGTGTAGAGGGAAGGGAAGAACGCTCAGCCTGTTCACGGGGGGGACGGCTTGAAAATTCTTTACGAGCAGGACGAGCAGGCACTTCAGGATCGAGAGAGCGAATATTAGCTGCTTGGGGGCCCTTGGGGCCATCTTTTAGCTCATATTCTATTCTTTGAGACTCCCGCAAAGTGCGGAAACCTCCACCGGTAATATCAGAAAAATGTGCGAAGATATCGTTACCGCCCTCATCAGGTGTTACGAAACCGAATCCTTTGGATTCATTAAACCATTTCACTACGCCAGTTGGCATCGTTTATAGCCTTTCCTTGTTCTGTCTCTGAATTAAAAGTCCAAGATTTTATCTCTCCGCAGCAATTTCTGTCGCAACAGAATGTGCTGCTTACTAAAATACCTTAAAACCGCATGTTAACCATACCCGCGCAAATTTTCCTTGTGCAATGAAATTGATGCGTTCTCTAATTCCATTTTTAAATCTTGTGTTTCTTGACGCAAAGCTCAAAACAGTGCTTTGCCACAGTAAGTCCAAACATCAAGGACACAATAATTTAAAAGTGGAATGGTAACGCTATTGTTACCTAAAGCCCTGTACAAAACCCTGTTTAATATCAAAAATACCGCAAGTTGCTAAAACTATTACTGCACTGAGGAAAACGTGCCTGAAATTATTAAAAACACTGTGGTATTAGTGATGCTAGTTAGCTCTATTGGCTTAGGGCTTAAAAGCTGCTGGCATAATCGTTGGGTAGTGTCTCCCCCGGTTACAGGTTCTCCTATACAAGAGCCTCTCCCCTCTAGTATGCCCTTTGAATATAAAGGTTACACACTCACTCCAGTAGCTTCTTTTTCGATTAAAGCAAAACTCTTGTCTTCTGAGGAATACCACTCAGATGAGGGAGCAAAGCTTTCTCCTATAGATTATGCCCTAGGCTGGGACAAAATGAGCCAGGATGAAATCATTGAACAACTTGGAATAGCGCAAGATCATCGTTTTTTTACTTATCGCTGGGAAAAAGAGCCCCCTATTCCTCCCCAAGAAATTATTGAGAGTGCTACTAATATTCATTTGATTCCGGCCAACCCAGAGATTGAAAAGCAGCTTAAAGCCGCGCGACGGGGAGAACACGTGAAACTGATGGGTCAATTGGTTGATGTACACGGCGATAAGGGCTTTATTTGGAAAAGTTCACGTTCTCGCCAGGATACCGGCAAAGGCGCTTGCGAATTAATGTGGGTGGAATCCGTTGACATTTCTCGCTCTTAACCCCATTTAGCCCAGAAACGTCTGTTTATTGCTTACTTACTCGTCAAAAATCTGATACACATGGATTTTTTTTATTCCTTGCGAGAATCCTCAGTTGAGAGCAGCGCTAGTATTCGAAGGCGCTCTCCTGAACAAGCTGCGGGCGTTATCGGCCGGTGTAGGCATTTACCGTGGGCCTTTCTCGCGCTTACCCGTAACAAAACTTTTAAGGCTGTCCAACTATCCTTTTTAGGTTTAAATACTTTTCTGTTTATCCACTTGTAGATCGTAAAATTCTGATATGAACCTTTCTGATCATTTCCTTATTTCAATGCCCAATATGACAGACCCGAATTTTTCCGGATCTGTAATTTATGTTTGTGAACACAATGCCACAGGTGCAATGGGCATCGTAATTAACAAACCTACCAACTTAACTTATGCGGGTCTATTCGACAAAGTCAATTTAAAGCTTGAAATAGCACCCTTAGCAGAAAAGCCGGTATTTTTTGGCGGCCCCGTACAGACGGATAGGGGGTTCGTATTACATGATCCCCGTGGCAGTTATAACTCTTCGCTAATAGTATCTAAAGATCGGGCGTTGACGACCTCCAAGGACGTGCTGGAATCTTTGGGCTCAGGAGTAGGGCCAGAACGGGTACTCATTACCTTGGGTTACTCTGGTTGGGGAGCCGGCCAACTCGAACAGGAACTTGCACAAAATGCTTGGTTAACGGTCAAAGCTGATCCGCACATCTTGTATGAAGTTTCGCCTGAAAAACGCTTTAGCTGTGCAATAAGTTTGCTGGGAATTGATGTGGGCCGCTTATCTCCTATAGCGGGACATGCGTGAGTATAGTCATTGGAATTGATTATGGCTTGAAACGCACTGGCATCGCCATCGGTAATCATATTACCCAGACCGCCCGCCCCCTTAAAACATTGATCGCAGATAAACGTCTGCGCTTGTTGGATTTGTTAGAACCCATTATCACGCAATGGCAACCCGATAGTATTGTGCTTGGCTTGCCTACTCATCCTGATGGAGCTGAGCATGAAATGACGCGAGCCTGTCGTAATTTTGCGCGCGCCCTTGAAAAACGCTTTAACACCCCGGTCACTCTTATTGACGAGCGTTATTCTTCCGTTGACTCGGAAGGAGATGATGCAAAAGCTGCCACTGTAATTCTGCAACGGTTTTTGCAGCAGGTCACTTAAACTGGAAAATAGGGCTTCAAGTCGGAAACGACTGTTGATCGCTTATTTACCCGTCAAAAACTTAATGAACCCGGACTTTTTTACTTTTTGCGAGACTCACCTTTTGGGTGAGCGCACAACCCGAATGCAAACGGGGGCATTACCCCTCGTATTACAGGCATTGCTGCGGCTTTTTTCGTTGCTATCTATTACAGTATCCTTAAGGCTCTCCGACTACCGTTTTTAGATTAAATCGAGTTTTCTACATGAATAACAGAGGGAGTTCGATAGCAATCGCATGGCGTTGGGTCCGGGTTGTGAAGCATTTTCTGGCAGGATGGGTTACGGTAGTTTTTATCTTTCCTTTTCTGGATCAGACAGGGCGGGATTTAAAGATATTGAGTTGGTCACAACGCCTGCTAAAGCTATTAAGAGTGGATTTAATTTATCAAGGAAGATTTCCGAGTCAGGTATGCGTTATTGCAGCTAATCACGTCTCTTGGTTGGATATTTTTTTAATTCTTGCGGTACGGCCTGCTTCATTTGTATCCAAATCGGAAATAGCAGACTGGCCAATGATTGGGCGTTTGCTTAAAGCTGCTCAAACTACCCTGATTGAACGCCACCGGCGCAAGGCTGTACATGAAGCATTGCAACAAATGCGGCATAAATTGGATAAAGGTCTGTCCGTCGTCTTTTTTCCGGAAGGGACTACTAGCGATGGCAGCGCCCTACTGCCCTTTCATGCCAATCTCTTTGAAGTTGCCATGCCAACAAAAGCAAAACCCGTCGGAGTCCCAGAAAGTGTAATACCGCTTATTCCTACCGCGATTCGATATTTACAAGAAGGCGAAATCTGTTTTCATGCCGCTTATATTGGTGAGACCACCTTGATGCAATCTATCCATACTTTAATTGCATCAGGGCCCCTACAAGTGCAGGTACAGGTTTGCAAACCGCTTTTTTCTAGTGATTTTACAACCCGACATGCTTTATCTAGAGCAACCCAGCAGGCTATAGACGAGGCACTGCGCCAGTACTCTTAATCTGCACAAACTCCCGTTGCGTCCAATCGGGGTGAAGCCGGCAGGCCGTTAATTTTCCACCCCAAACACAGCCGGTATCCAGCCCAATTAAATGGGGCCGATTTAAAAGACCCAAGGTAGACCAATGCCCAAATAAGGTCACAATTGAAGCAGTACGTCGCCCCGGGACTTCAAACCACGGCATAAATCCAGGTATTGCCCGATCTATGCTTTCTTTATTTTTGAAATCCTGCGTACCGTCTGAGGAACAAAAACGCATCCTGGAAAAAATATTAACAATACTGCGTAAGCGGGGTACGCCTGTTAAGTGTTCTTCAAAGCGGCTTGGTGTATTGCCCCACAGATTGTTAAGATTTTCTTGCCACTGATCACCCCGTAAAACTAACTCTACTTCATTAGCTAAGCGCAAGACCTGCTGCACGTCCCAACAGGGATGTATCCCTGCATGCACCAATAAATGATGATGTTCAAACACTACCAAAGGTTGCCTGCGCAGCCAAGCAATTAACTCAGAAGCATCGGGAGCATAAAGAATCTGATCGAGTGTATCGCCGCGCTTTTGTTCCCGCGCTCCCGCAGCGCAGGCAAGTAAAAATAAATCATGATTACCTAGTACAGTCTGGGCATTTTTCAAATTTTTTACGCGTCGCAATACCTTTACGCTATCAGGACCACGATTAACTAAATCACCGCAAAACCATAATCTATAAGGCTGATTACCTTGCTTTTGCTGGATTGTATCCAGTAGTAAAGCCAGTTCAGTATCGCAACCCTGTATATCGCCAATAACCCAAACCGTTGTCATGCAGTGTTTTCCTTACTATGTGTTTAGCCGCCCTTGATTTAGGAAAGGCTTTACGGCGTAAAGCATAAATCCCTAACAATAGATTGCCAGCCTGTGGAATAGCGCCAATAGCGCCCGGTACTCATTTCGGCACCTATGGGCAAAATGCGTTTTAAGCGTTTAGCCGGTAAGTTTGCTCTGTAGGACATATGTATCAGTTTTTCCTTGGCAAGCTGAATGTTCAGAGCAGAAATTTCTGATTCAAAAGCGAGCAAGCGCTGATGTAATGCCTCAGCACGCTGCAAAACGGTCTCATAGTAGAGGCGTGTCGTTGAAAATGCTTTGATAATTTTTTCTGAAACAGAACGTTGCTGGGCACCAAATTGATTATTCTCATGTTGTCGATAAGCAATCAGAGGTTCATCCAGACGCGCTACTTTTCCGCTAGCCGAGGCCATTAAACCTAACCATTCGTCATGCACACAGCAGGAAGGAAAAGGACTCGCTATATGAAGTAAATCTCGCTTAAAGGCGGTGGTAGCACCGGTAATAATATTGCGCCTTAGTAGCACCTTAAACGTCTGACCTGCATCTTGCAGAGCGCGTTCCTGTTCTGATAACTCAAGGGCTTGAAAAAGGCTTAAACCCAGCATTTGGCCCTTCTCATCAATCAACTTCGCATCTGCATGCAAGAGGGTGAGTTCTGGATCTTGTGCAAACCTTTGCAAAGTGTGTGCAATTCTGTCCGGAAGCCACAGATCATCCTGATCGGATAAAAAAATGAGTGAAGAGCGGCATTGGGAGCTTGCCCGATCAAAATTTCCCGCAATTCCTAATCTTTGTGGGTTTTGAAATATGTGGACAGGAAATCCAGCCTTAGCCTGAAAGCGTTTTGCAATAGGCAGCGTCTCATCTTCGGAGCAATCATCCGAAATAATACATTCATCGGGCGGCCGGGATTGTAAAGCTATGCTATTTAATTGCTGCTCAAGAAATGCCGCCCCATTATGCGTGCAAAGCGCTACCGAAACTGTAGGCCACATGAGCTTTTGAAGTGTTAGAAGGTATCGGAAAATTTCAGCAAAGGCGCATGAGCGTCCTTTTCTGCCAAAACAGGATCAACACCGATCTCAGGCCAATCAATTTTTAGATCAGGATCATTCCATAAAATATTACGCTCGCTGCTTTTATTGTAAAAAGCTGTAGTTTTATACAGAAACTCTGCCGTCTTACTTAGAGTGAAAAAACCGTGTGCGAAACCAGGAGGAACCCAGAACTGACGCTGGTTTTCTGCCGACAACTCAAGACAAAAGGAGCATCCAAAAGTTGGGGAGGTTTTTCGTATATCCACCGCAACATCCCATACTTTTCCTTGGACTACACGTACTAATTTCCCTTGAGCAAAGGGAGGCAGTTGATAATGCATACCACGCAAAACCCCCTGCGTTGAAAAACTATGATTATCCTGAACAAAACTGTAATGCTCGCCTACTGCTTCATCAAAGACTTTTTGATTAAAGCTTTCCATAAACCAGCCGCGCTCATCGCGAAACACGCGTGGTTCGAAAATCAATAAACCAGCTATTTCTGTTTTAAGAATATTCATGTGTCAGGTGCAGGATAAGGATTCAAAAAACTTTCTCAGACAACATTTTTAATAGGTATTGACCATAGCTGCTTTTTGCTAACGGCTGCGCTAGCCGGGCCACGTCTTGTGCAGTAATCCACCCTTGGCGATAGGCAATCTCCTCAGGACACGCTATTTTTAAGCCTTGGCGGCGCTCTAAAGCCGCAATAAATTGGCTGGCCTCCAGCAAGCTATCATGGGTTCCGGTATCAAGCCAGGCGTAACCACGGCCCATAATTTCAACCTTTAACTGACCCTGATTGAGATAAACATTATTGATGGAGGTTATTTCAAGTTCTCCCCGAGCGCTGGGCTTGACCGCCGCTGCGATATCACAAACCTGATGATCATAAAAATATAAGCCTGTCACCGCGTAATTACTCTTGGGGTTGGTCGGCTTTTCTTCGATGCTGAGGGCCTGTTGAGCACTATCGAACTCCACCACCCCATAACGCTCAGGATCCTGAACATGATAGGCAAATACGGTAGCTCCCGCTTCTCGATGATGTGCTTTATTTAGTAAGGGCGCGAACTCATGGCCGTAAAAAATATTATCTCCCAACACTAATGCACTTGGGTTAAGCCCTACAAAATTTCGCCCGAGAATGAAGGCTTGTGCAAGACCATCAGGATGCGGTTGCACACAATAAGAGAGGTTAATGCCCCAATGCTTTCCATCCCCTAATAGTTGCTGATAACGAGATATATCTTGTGGTGTTGAAATTAACAAAATATCCCGAATACCCGCTAACAATAAAGCCGATAAAGGGTAATACACCATGGGCTTGTCATATACAGGTAAGAGTTGTTTGCTCATCCCCAAGGTGACAGGATGTAAACGGGTACCAGAACCCCCGGCCAAAATAATACCTTTTCTGCTTTTCGCCATTATGCTGCTCTTGCAAAAATGAAATAAATTGAAATTAAATTTTTTATTTTTTAGTCAACCAGAAAATTACTCTTTCAGAAGATCTATTAAGAGTGTAGAAAAACCATTCTGGCTAAATATTCTTGCCAGTGGGGTAAGCTTATATTTAGCAGAGACTCTAACTTGTCCGTATTTAAAACCGAATTAGCAGGGCGTTTTGCAGGCGTTGGATAGTCAATACTGCTAATCGCATAAACCGCATCAATGGGAGTTTTTAAGTGCGTTTTATGTTGAGCATGTGCCAAACGAATAGTTTCTTGCGCAAACGCATGCCAGTTAGTTTCTCCCTGTGCAGCTAAATGATAAATGCTGCTTGCAGAGGGTCTAAGCAGCGGGTCGCGAATACAAGTAGCGCAAATATCTGCCGCTAACGCAGCAGGAGTAGGCCGTCCATGCTGGTCAGCAACGATGCTTAAACTTTCCCGTTCTCTTGCCAACCGTAATATGGTTTTCGGAAAATTACTGCCATATTCACTAAATACCCAACTTAGGCGAAAAATAAAACTATCCACGCCGCTGGCCAAAATGGCCTGTTCACCCGCCAGCTTACTAGCTCCATACATGGTCTCGGGCCTGGGCAAATCACTTTCCAGATAAGGGCTGCTTTTTCGCCCATCAAACACATAATCTGTAGAGTAATGAATCAAGAGTGCGCCACATTTAAGCGCCTCCTGGGCAATAATACCGGGGGCAATGGCATTGGCGGCAAATGCACTTTCTTGGTCTGATTCAGCTTTATCCACCGCCGTATAGGCCGCCGCATTAACAATAATCCCTGGCTTTAATGCACGAATTGCACTGACCAAGGCATCGGTATCCAGTATATCTAAAGCACGCATGCGGCTACCGGCAAGAGGGGTTCGAGCACAAGAAACTAGGGAGCCCGCTATAGACAAACTACGCTGTAATTGCCACCCTAGCTGCCCATTTGCCCCTAAGAGCAAAATAGTTTGCGGCGCGTGCTTCATGTACGTTGACCATAATTAAGTGCTTCCCATTGCCGATAGCTTCCATTGCGAACCTTATCCGTCCAAGTACGATTATCCAGATACCATTGCACTGTTTTGCGAATACCAGTTTCAAAGCTTTCAGCAGGTTTCCACCCTAATTCTTGCTCTATTTTTCTAGCATTAATTGCATATCGACGATCATGGCCTGGGCGATCTTTGACGAAAGTAATCAGCTCCTCATAGCTGCCTCTTTTGCGAGGAGCTAAAGTATTAAGAATATGGCATAAGGTATGCACCACCTGTAAATTAGTTAACTCGTTACACCCACCAATATTGTAGGTCTCGCCGACTCTTCCTGCAGACAAGACCCGTCGGATTGCACTGCAATGATCCTGGACATAGAGCCAATCCCTTACATTTTTTCCATCTCCGTAAATAGGTAAAGGTTTTTCATCTAATGCGTTAGCAATCATTAAAGGAATTAGTTTTTCAGGGAAATGATAAGGGCCATAATTATTGGAACAATTAGTGGTCAGTGTGGGCAAGCCGTAGGTGTGATAATAAGAGCGTACAAAATGATCGCTGGCTGCCTTACTTGCGGAATAAGGACTGTTGGGCTGAAAAGGGCTTGTTTCAGAAAAAGGCGGGTCTTCTGGACCCAAAGAACCATAAACCTCATCTGTTGATACATGCAGAAAGCGAAAGAGTGCGCGATCGGCAGCCGGTAGAGTATTCCAATAGCTCATCGCTGCTTGCAAGAGCGTAAAGGTTCCCTGCACATTTGTTCGTAAAAAAGCCTCTGGTCCGAGAATGGAACGATCTACATGGGTTTCGGCTGCAAAATGTAAAATGGCACGGGGTTGATATTGCTCAAAGAGCGCCGACATTTTTTCTGCCTCACAAATATCAGCATGTTCAAATCGATACAAAGGATGATGCGCGAGTTCAAGCAAATTCATAAGATTGCCCGCATACGTTAAGGCATCGATATTCACTAGGGTGGTAGCGCTTTTAAGCTCTTTGTTAAACCATTCCAAAATAAAATTTGAGCCAATAAAGCCCGCACCACCTGTAATTAAGAGCGTATTTTGCATGGATTTATTGGAACTAAGATTAGCTCCAATCCTTTTTTAATTAATTAAAATGTCTAAGCCGGATTTTACGCGATTACTATATTGAAAAGCTTAGAAGTCTAAGCCGGATCTCCCGCTAGGCAGCCCTAGGAAATCCGACTGTAATAGACAGCTACGACTCACCCTATATTTTGCGTTGTAATGATTCTTTAGCCGAGGTTTTTTTGCTTTCCCCTTCTATTTTCAAGGCCTACGATATCCGCGGAATTGTTGATGACACTCTCACCCCTGCCGCAGTAAAAAGTATTGGTCAGGCAATCGGAAATAAAATTTTGTCCAAAAACTTGCGGGAATGTATTGTGGGCCGGGATGGTCGCCTGTCCGGCCCTGCTTTATCCGACAGCCTGATTCAAGGATTGATAACAGCAGGGGTTAATGTTATTGATATTGGAATGGTTGCAACCCCCATGGTGTATTGGGCTACCCATGCGTTAAAGACTGCTTGCGGAGTCATGGTAACAGGCAGTCATAACCCACCCGAATATAACGGTCTAAAAATGATGATTGCTGGAGAAGCGCTCTGGGGGCAGGAAATTTTGAATTTGCGCGATCAGATTAATAGCGGTTTACCTTCCCCGGCTCAGCTACCCGGGAGAGTAATCCAGCAAAATATTGAAGCTGCCTATTTTAAGCGTATTGTTTCTGATATAAAACTTTCCCTGCCTCTTAAGGTAGCCGTCGATTGTGGGAATGGTTCACCTGGAGCTTTTGCTCCCGCTTTATTGCGCCACTTAGGCTGTGAGGTCACGGAGTTATTTTGCGAAGTGGACGGCAGCTTTCCTAATCATCATCCTGATCCTGCGCGGCCTGAAAATCTTGAAGATTTAAAACACTGTCTTTCTATTACGGATGCTGAAATAGGCTTAGCTTTTGATGGTGATGGAGACCGACTCGGGGTCGTCACTAAAGACGGGCAGATTATATGGCCAGATCGTCAAATGATGCTTTACGCTCAAGATGTACTGAGCCGAAATGCTGGAGCGCAAATTATTTTTGATGTTAAATGTACGCGTTTGCTAGCCGAAACAATCCGTAAAGCAGGAGGAACGCCCTTAATCTGGAAAACCGGCCACAGCCTAATTAAGGCTAAATTAAGGGAAACAGGGGCCCCCTTAGCGGGAGAAATGAGCGGACATATTTTTTTCAAAGACCGTTGGTATGGTTTTGATGACGGACTCTACACTGCCGCACGTTTGCTAGAAATTTTGAGCCGGTTCAAGGCGCAGGGCGAAGATATTAGTCGCTTACTCAATACTTTGCCCAACGCTCCTTCTACTCCGGAGCTGCACATACCGTGTGCTGAAGGTGAAGCGCATGAAATCATTGATAAACTAAAAGTCCATGCACAGTTTGAACAGATGACCTCTATGCTGACTATTGATGGGTTAAGAGTGGAATGGGCTGATGGTTTTGGCCTTGCGCGTGCTTCAAACACTACCCCCGTTATTGTGCTGCGATTCGAAGCAGATAATCCGGAAGCCCTACACCGAATACAAAGAGATTTCGCTTCTAATTTACTTGCTGTTAAACCAGATGCTGTTTTACCTTTTACACTAAACGCATGAGTATTCTTACTAGTCATCAACTCATTGATTTTCACGATAAAAAACTAGCGGACCTTCACTGGCCCAGTGCAGAAGCGGAAATAGGAAACGCCTCCAATATCTGGCAGTGGATCAGTGAAAATCATCGTAATAACGCTTGTCTTTGGGCCCAAGAAGATCTGGCCCGTCGAACTAAAGCTTCTGACAGTGAAATTGCTGAGAATAAACGGGCTATTGATCGCTTCAACCAAGCACGCAATGATGCCACTGAGCGAATCGATGAGTTGCTCTTAATCGCTTTAAACCTGGTAGATATTGATAGTGCCCGAACAGATGCGCCCCTAGCGACTGTGCGCACAGACTCTAAACTTCATAGCGAAACAGCGGGTGCCATGATCGACCGAATGTCTATTATGGCACTAAAAATTAAAGCCATGCGCCAGCAGACGCTGCGGGCAGATGTTGACGAAACGCACCGCCTTTCGTGTGAAAAAAAGCTTGCCCGCCTCATCGAACAGCGACTTGATCTGGGAAGCTGCTTGGAGGAGCTCGTCAACGATGCCCAAGCAGGAAAACGCCATTTTAAAATTTATCGTCAATTTAAAATGTATAACGACCCTCGCCTGAACCCTGCCTTGGTGGCAGAACAACAGTAAGGCTTAATGATGAGAGTTTTGGTCGTAAAGACCACTTCTATGGGGGATGTTGTGCATACTCTGCCTGCTGTTTCCGATATGGCGCAGGCAATACCTCAAATACAAATTGACTGGCTCATCGAAGAACCGTTTGCTGGCATTGCCCGCTTACATCCTAAGGTAAGGCGGGTTATTCCCATTCAATTTCGCAAATGGCGTAAGCGTTTCTGGGCAGTCGATGTGCGTTCCCTCCTGAAAGTGCGGCTAGATGAGCTGCGCGCTCAACCGTATGACTGGATTATTGATTTTCAGGGTCTCCTAAAGAGCGCACTGTTTGCACGTTTGGCTAGAGGAAAGTCTAGTGCCCTTATCGCAGGGTATGATCGTGCGAGCATCAAGGAACCCTTCGCTGCCTGGTTTTATGACCGAAAAGCGGCTGTCTCTCGCTCTTTACCGGCTGTTGAACGGAATCGCAAGCTTGCGGCACAGCATTTAGATTACCTTTTACAGGATCAGACAAATTTTGGTATTAAAGCTGCCTTAAACCTTCAGCTTCATCCTTGGTGCCCAAGCAGTGCCTATGCCGTTTTAATACCCGCCGCCAGTCGGATAGAAAAACTTTGGCCAGAAGAATATTGGATCGCGGTTGCTGAACGCTTGAAAAGTGAAGGATTAGCACTCGTGATTCTGTGGGGTAGCAAGCAAGAGCATGCGCGTGCTGAGCGCTTAGCCCTACGTTGCACAGCAGTAGTGCCCCCCTTTTTAACAGTAACCGATGTAGCAGGCTTACTAGCAAACAGCCGTATGGTGATTGGCCTGGATACAGGCTTCACCCATTTGGCTAGTGCACTGGCTCGCCCCACGATTGGTATTTATTGTGATCATGATCCAGGATTGGCCCCCCTTACCGGCCCTGCTTTTACCGCGAGTCTTGGTGATAAAGGATCGGCCCCCACAAAAGCCCAGGTATTGGATTCTGTAGAAATAGCCTTACAACGTTGGATCAGCTGAGATGGATCAGCCGACATTAACACTGGCCGAAAAACTTGTAGAAAAACTCTATGCCATAGCAACGGTTTTAATAGTCCCTTTGCTCTGGGTGTACTTAAAATGGCGAGCCCGTAAAGAGCCGCTCTATCTTCTACACATCAAGGAGCGATTGGGACAATATCCCCCTGCCTCTAGGCGAGTACCGCTTATCTGGATTCATGCTGTTTCGGTTGGAGAAACCCGGGCCGCAGCGCCCTTAGTAGAACACCTGGCTCAACGCTTTCCAGATCGAGTATTACTCAGTTATATCACGCCTACAGGTCGCATTACCGGAGAAGCCTTGTTTGGGAATAAGGTAGTACATGCTTTGTTACCCTGGGATACTGCCTTTGCCACGCGTCGGTTTTTCGCACATTTCGCACCGAAGCTAGGCATTTTGATGGAAACTGAGGTATGGCCCAACCTGCTTATTCAGGCTCAAAAGGCTTCAGTCCCTATCATTCTTGCAAACGGACGCTTGAACGAAAAATCATTCCATAAGGCCGTTCGGCTAAGGCTATTGGCTCGGCCCGCATACGCTCGTCTAAGTTGCATCATGGCTCAAACGCTCGTAGATGCGCAGCGATTTCAAGACACAGGCGCTCGACAAGTTAAGGTGTTGGGTAATCTAAAATTTGATTTAAGCTTGGATACTGCACAATTAGAACAAGGTCGTCTGGACCGCAGCAGAGCAGCAGCGGCAGGGCTAAGCAATCTGCTTTTAGCCAGCACACGAGAGGGGGAAGAAGTTGTACTTTTAAAAGCACTAGCGCCTTTATTGCAGGAAGATCCGAAACTTCGCCTTATCGTTGTCCCTCGACGGCCGCAGCATTTTGATGAGGTTGCTTTACATTTAAGTAAACTTTACAAGCAGGTCACCCGCCGGAGTACTGCAGGTGCAAACTTTGCTCTGGCTAGAATTGCTTTAGGAGATACCCTAGGAGAAATGGCGTATTACCTGGGAAGTGCAGATATAGTGGTAATGGGGGGAGGATGGCTTCCCCATGGAGGTTCTAACCCTATCGAGGCCTGCGCTGCTGGTTGCGTAGTCATTGTAGGGCCTCATATGTTTAATTTCGCGCAAGCCACTGCTCTTGGAGTTCAAGCCGGGGCTCTCTTGCAGTTAAAAGGTGCTACAGAATTGGCGCAAACTCTTTATGAAATGCGGAGTAGTCCAGAAAAGTTAAAGGCTTATAGCGCCTGTGCGCTAAGTTTTGCTGCTCAACATCGCGGGACTTTACAACGTTCACTAGCTGTTATTGAACCCTATCTTTCAGCAATAGAGAAATAAAAGGTTTTCAGTGGTAGCTGTGATAGCTCACTTTACTGTCCGGTCTAAATAAGCATTGACAATTTTCAGATCTTCCTCTGTTAGTTCGCCGGTTGCTGACTTAAGCTTTAGGCCAGAAAGCAGGGTATCGTAGCGGGCTTTGGCTAAGTCCTTGCGAGTATTGGCCAGTTGCTGCTGGGAATTTAACACCTCTAGGTTAATTCGCACCCCCACCTGGTAGCCTAAGCGGGTGGCATTTAATTGATTGTTAGCTGAAATTTCTGCTGCCTCCAAGGCTTTAACCTGGGCCAATCCATAGGTTACGCCCAGAAAAGCGGATCTGGCCCCTTGACTGGCTGTGCGCTTAGCCGTTTGCAAATCTGAACGAGATTTTTCTTCTAAAGCAATAGCTTCTCGAATCCGTGCACTATTAGCTCCGCCCGTATATAAAGGCATACTAAATTGCACCCCTATACTTGCACTGCGTCCGGTAAGATTGGTGCTAGGGATGGGGCTAGCGCTTGAGTGGGTAACTCCCAGGCTTGATACGAGGTCAACTACAGGTTTGTTAGCGGCTTTGTTACGGTCAATTTCCAATCGGGCAATCTGTGCTGAAAGGCTGCTTGAAATCACGGCGGGGTTTTCTGTTTCAGCAGCAGCAGTCCACCGCTCTAAAACAGGAGGGTTAGGTTCTCCCAAAGAAGGTTTTTCTACTAGACCACCGAGGGGCGGCGTGGGTCTTCCGGTCAGCAAAGACAGTGCCGAACGTTTTATCAATAAGTCGCCCTGGGCAACAGCTTCCAGCGCAGTAATTTGATCAAAACGTGCCTGGGCTTCTGTAGTATCCACTATTGTTTTGGTCCCTACTTCAAACTCCCGTTTAGCCTGAGCCAACTGTTCTGTCACCGCCAGCTTCTGGGCTGTAATCGAAGTGAGCGCATCTTGTGCCGTTAAGACATCAAAATAAGCCTGAGCCACTCTCAGCACTAAATCTTGGCGTGCCTGGGTAAACTGTGTCTGAGCAATCTGCTCTGCCAATTTGGCTTGATCTTGCTGCACTAGATTTGCAGGACGATAAAGAGGCAGGCTAGCATCAATCGAAAGTCTGGCACTGTTATCTGTACTGGATGAAAAGGCTGAACCACTGGTTTTTGACCCTGAGTTAACTACAGTAGCCCCACCCCCGAGACCGAGGGAAGGTCTTGTTAGCGCATCGGCCTGCAAGCTGCGTTCGCGGGCAGCCTGCAGCGAAGCACGCGCAGCAGAAAAAGTTGCATCATATTCTGCTGCAGCGCTATAGGCCTGCAGTAAATCCATGGCCCACGAAGCTCTTGAACTCAGAAATAAAGTGATTATCAAGGCTAGTCTTTTATATTGCATAAACAAAGTCCCTTATCTTTTTAAGTGATAGCCTACAAGCGGCTACATCAATAGCGAGCCATGGTCGGAGCGATTTCACGAGCCCAGGCATCAATACCTCCCGCAAGATTCATCACAGTGGAATATCCGTTCTGATTTAAAAAAGCACCGGCCTGTAAGCTGCGCACTCCATGATGACAAACACACACAATCTCAGTATCCTTGGCCAATTGTTTCATCCGCGTCGGCAGTTGTTGCAAAGGTATATGAACACTATCGGCAAGCGCACAAAGCTCATACTCCCAAGCTTCTCGCACATCTAAAACAATAGGTGGGTTTGGCTGACTTAAACGCTCCGCCAACTGTGCGGGCTGCAAAGACGGTATCAAAATTTAAACCTTTCAATAGGGGGCCCTCCGATAAGTGGTCGCACTAAGGTTTCAAATAACTTGATTTGGTCAAACTGTGATGGACCAGAGCGATGAACCAGCACCGCACTCATCACGGGAGCCTGACCGACAATGACCGTCATGCGTCCCCCAATGCGCAGTCGCTGTTGTAGTGATTGAGGCAATACCTCGACAGCTCCTGAGAGCACTATCAGGTCATACTCCGCCTTACTCGCATTTATTCCCGTAAAACCATCACCCCCCATTACCACAGCATTGGTAAATCCATTTTTAGCAAGATTGGTTTTCGCAAAGGTAGCCAGCCCGGGATGGATTTCCCATGTTTGAACCTGACGAGTCCGCGCGGCCAAGAGTGCCGCCATATACCCAGATCCACTACCGATTTCGAAAACGCTCTCTTCTGGTTGTGGAGAAAGCTCCTGCAGTAGGCGTGCTTCCATTTTCGGAGAAAACATGGACTCGCCGGTGCTCATACCATCGACTGTTAAAGGTAATTCCACATCGCTAAAAGCCAGATTTTCACAGCCTGGGGGAACAAAAGCTTCGCGTTTAACACACGCCAACGTTTCAAGCGTGGTCGAATCCAGAACCTCCCACGGGCGAATTTGTTGCTCGATCATGTTTAAGCGGGCTTGCTCAATATTCATTGAAATAGTCATCGTAATCTTATTTTTGAAAACATGATGCCGATAGCTGTATCCATCCGCATCTACATTGTGACAAAAGGTAAAAATGAAGGGTTTAACTGTATCCTAATGGCATGAAAAGTTTCCGTTGATGTAAGTCACCATATTAACAAGCTGATTTAAAGTGAGATTATCCACAGCACAAAAAGAGCTGCCTATGCACTGTCGCACGTAGAACTACTCCTTACATTCTCTCTTTTAAACGCTTTTTTTTACTATTACTTGTGAATTTGAAAAGCCTCGCGGATGGAAAAATTTACGCTTAAACCAGGCCGCCATATCATCTAAATAGGTATAAATCACAGGCACCACTACAAGCGTTAATACAGACGAAGTAATGGTGCCGCCGATCACCGCTTGCCCCATAGGGGCACGCTGTTCTGAGCCTTCTCCCAAGCCCAAGGCCAACGGCAACATCCCAAATACCATTGCCAGAGTAGTCATCAAAATTGGGCGTAACCTGACGCGCGCCGCTTCAAGAATCGCTGCCTCCCGCTCCATACCGATCTGGCGAGAATGATTAATAAAATCCACTAATAAAATTGCATTTTTCGTCACGAGTCCCATCAGCAAGATAAAACCAATGATCGAAAACATGCTCATCGTGGAGCCAAAGCTTAATAAAGCCAGAACTACACCGATGAGAGTTAAAGGTAAAGAACTCATGATTGCAATGGGCTGCAAAAAGCTGGAAAACTGACTAGCCAGAATCATATAAATAAACACGATGGCTAAGGCCAAGGCAGTAAGCGCATAGGAAAAGGACTCCGCCATATTTTTTGCCGACCCTCCTATGCTGTAACGATAACCCGGGGGCCAATCTATTTGTTCCAGTTGGGCTTTGATATCTGCCGAAACCTCACCGGAGGAACGGCCAAAGACGTTAGCATTGATATTAATTTCACGCTGCAAATCCTTGCGGTTAATCTGATTGGCAGAAAAAGACTCTTTAATATCCGCCAGCTGAGATAATTTGACCAAACGACTAGTGCCATCTAAATTTTGCCCGGCTGCAACAGAAAGCTTAAGTAAATCTTCAACCGTGTCTCTTTCCTTAGAAAATAATTGCACCTTGATATCATAATTTTCATCATCCGGGGCTCGCCAGGTGCCTACCGCTTCGCCTGCAATCAAGGGACGCAGCGTGGCCGCCAGTTGTGCAACGCCTACCCCCAAATCGCTGGCTGCTTCTCGCCTAATCTGAACAGAAAGCTGAGGCTTGGCAGCTTTACTAGAAGTATCCAGATCTACCAAGCCGGGTATAGTCTGGATTCGCCTTACAACTTCATCGGCCAGTTTCTGGATGACTTTCTGGTCATTACCCAAGACTGAAAAAGAGATGGTTTTTTCCCCTCCGACTGCATCTAATGTTCCCACGTTAGTTACAGTAATGCCTGCTACCTGGCTTAATCGCTCACGCAATGGTTGCGTAAGCTGTTTTTGGCTACGGACCCTATCTTTCCGATCTTTTAGTTTGATATAGAGGCTTGCATAGTTTTTCCCTAAAGCATTACCCGTATTAATGGTGCTGTAGGTATAGATAACCTCTGGTAATTCACGAACAATCGCATCCACCTGTTTGAGTTTGGTCTCAGTAAATTCCAGCGAAGAACCCACTGGCGTATAAAACTGCACAGAGGTTTCTGAATAATCTGCCTGAGGTACAAACTCACTACCCAGAAATTTAATGACGGGAAAACTGCCAAAAAACAGTAACGCGGCAATTGAAAGTGTGCTGATACGATGCTTTAAGGACCACGCAAGGCAATACTGATAAGTACGGGAAATAGCTTGTGTAAGTCGCTCAAACTGCTGCAACAATCGGCCAATAGGGCCCCGCTTGCGGTCAGAATCCCCATGGGCATCGGGGTCATGCCAGACGCTAGATAGCATGGGATCGAGTGTAAAACTCACAAACATTGAAATCAACACAGCCGCGGCAATCGTAATGCCAAACTGATGAAAGAAGCGACCAATAATTCCACCCATGAACCCAATGGGAATAAACACGGCCACAATTGCCGAGGTAGTGGCAAGCACTGCTAATCCTATTTCCCTGGTACCATCCAGGGCCGCGGTATGAGGGTCTTTGCCCATAGCCGCATGCCGAACTATATTTTCTCGCACCACAATTGCATCATCAATCAATAAACCCACCGACAGACTCAAGGCCATTAAGGTGATCATGTTGATGGTAAAGCCAAACCAGTACATAAAAAGAAAAGTGCCGATGAGCGCAACGGGCAGTGTTAGACCCGTAATGACTGTTGAGCGCCATGAATTAAGAAATAGAAAAACAATAAGGATGGTCAAGGCAGCGCCTTCAAACAGGGTTCTTTTGACATTTTCCACACCGACGCGAATGGATTTTCCCCCATCTTTAGCGACTGTAATTTCAATATCGGGTAACTCTTTCTTGAGGGTTTCAACTACAGCCTTAACGGCATCGACAACTTCAATGGTGTTTTGACCCTGCGCTTTTAAAATATCCAGCGCAATCGTACGTTCCCCATTGATAAGCGCCAAACTTTCCTGCTCTTCCTGACCATCTACCACGGTTGCAATATCACGCAAATAGACGGGCTGCCCATTACGGCGTGCCACAATCAAATTATTAAATTGCTCCGACTGCACAATTCTGCCGGTAATTTGCACCACTTTTTCACCTTGCGCGTTCCGTAAACTACCGGCTGGAAGCTCTTGGTTTTCATTGCGCAATGTCGTCATCACCGCATCAACGCTGACCCCATACGCTTCCATATCCGCAGGGCGCAGCAATATCTGAATTTCCCGCTTAACTCCTCCTACAATATTGACTTGCCCCACCCCCTTGGCGTTTTCTATTCTTTTTTTAATAATTTGATCCGCCAGCGTTGTTAACTCACGAACGGATTTGCTGGGGGCTTTTAAAGACAAAGAAATGACCGGTCGATCTGCTGGGTCAAAACGGCTAATGCGGGGCTCTTTTACTTCTTTGCGAAACAGGGGTTTAAGCAAAGCTACTTTTTCCCGTACATCCTGTGCTGCCTTGGCCGGATCGATGTACAGCTCAAACTGAATAATGACCACGCTGACACCTTCATAGCTGCGCGAATTGAGCTGGCTGATGCCCGCAATGGTGTTTACCGCCTCTTCTACCTTACGGGAAACATCGACCTCCACCACCTCAGGCGAGGCTCCAGGGTATTCGGTCTGAACAACGACCACGGGAAAATTGATATCAGGAAACTGATCTACCTGTAAGCGCTGATAAGCAAACACCCCCAGTACGACGAAAGCCAGCATCATCATGGTCGCCAGCACCGGGTTTTTGATAGAAATCCGTGTAAACCACATAAGATAGGCTCGCTTTACTGGACGGTTTTAGAGGATGAGGTGGCGCTAATACGCACAGGAACGCCTGTACGCAAAGGACCCAAGTTTTTGCCAACGAGACGCACTCCTGCTTCAATGCCCGTCACTTCTACTGCTATTTGCCCATCAGAAAGCTCACCCCGTATCCCCGGCTTCACCGCTTGAATCTGTAAAATTTCACCCTGACTCTCTTTACTTAACACATACAATACCTGTCGCCCTGCTTCATCGCGCAAGGCATCCATCGGAACAACTATCCCTTCCGCTTTACGGGCAAGGCGGAGTACTCCGGTAGCAAATTGCCCGCTTTTAAAGCTACTGCCTGCGGGCAGCGTCGCATAAATGCTGACGGTACGAGATACACTGTTGACGGCCGCATTAATGCGGTTAACCGTGGAGTTAATCGCCTGAACACCGGGGGCTGATAATTGAATCGGTGTACCCGGCTCAAGCCTGGCTGCATCCTGGGGGTTTAAGGGGGCTTCAAACTCAAGAGAGTTGGGCGAAATGACTGTAAACAACTTCATATCTAAACTGGCTTTATCACCGGTAGAAACCAGTTTTTCAGTAACCACCCCGTTTAGCGGAGAGCTCACCGTTGCATCTTTTAGGGTTTTACGCGCTTGGATGAGTTGCTCTTGAATCGCATTTACCTGGGCTCGATTAGCTGCGACTGTATCTTCTGAGGTTTCTAGCGCACTCATACTGATAAACCCTTTTTCTACCAGCGCTTTGTTATTGTTTAAATTTCTTTCCGCAATGGCCAATTGCGCTAGTGCCTGCTTTAAATTAGCCTCGCGTTCTGCAAGCCGCGAGGCCCACTCGGTAGTATCAATCTGCGCAAGTATTTGTCCTGCTTTAACGGCTTCACCTTCTTTAACAAAAACTTTCTTCACATCACCAGAAACTTTTGCCTTGACTGTGGCAGATTCAGTAGCCTTGATCGTTCCATTCACCGGAAGGGTTTGAGTCAAAAGCTGTTTTTGTGCAGTACTGATATCACTTTCAAGTAAATCGATAAATTGTGGAGTTTTACTGCTTAAAGAATGAGTACCGGCGGGCGCTGAAGCTTGCACGGTTTGCTTTTTCCTGAATAAATAAGCTCCGCCTAGCAGCAATACAGCTACTAACATACTGATAAATAGTTTTTTCATTTGGAGACCTTTGATCTAAGCCGTTTTTTGATTGCAGCCTTCGGGGTTTTAGGTAAACCTGCGGTATTGGTTTTAGCGAGTACTGTTGGAGCGGCTAAGCCGTGTTTGAGTAAATCAATAGTGGTGGAGACGTGATTTTTGGGGTCAATATTTTTTACCCCACTACAGCGTCCAAAAGAGTTTTGCCACACAAACAACATCACCATCGGTGCGGTCATCACATGGACCATATGTTGGGGATCCACCTTTCGGAACTCTCCCCGCGTTATTCCCCGTTGTAGCAGTCTGATCATTAATTGTTCAGCAGGCTTAATAAAAATGCTGTGATAAAACCGGGCAATTTCAGGAAAGTTTCCCGCCTCTGCCATCACCAGTTTCATAATTCCGGAAAGTTTGCTAGGACCTACTCGTTCCCACCAGCGCCATAAAAGCTCTTCCAGAAGATCAAAACTATTGCCTACAAAATGATCCAACAAGTCGTTAGCCTCGGCCAATATGGGCAGCAAGCTTTCACAAACCACGGCTTCAAAAAGCTCTTGTTTATTCGCAAAATAAAGATAGACGGTACCCTTGGACACTCCGGCACGTAGGGCCACCTCTTCTGCCCGGGTTGCGGCATAGCCTTTTTCCACAAAAAGATCCAGTGCGGCTTGAATAATTTCTTGCGGACGAGCCTGTTTACGCCGTCGCCAACGCGGCACATCCTCATCATCGGTGATAAACACTCTAGGAGATTTTGAAACTGCCAGCATTTTTATGATCGTTAATTACTGACTGGTCAGTCAATAATTTAGCCCTTTACAGTAGGGAGAGTCAACTAGAGAGGTAGACTAGAAACGTTTTGCGGTCATCAGAAGGGCGTCTTTCAGCCCAAACTTGGGGTATCTGAAGCAAATAAGGGATTAAGCCGTGCCGTTAGAACATGGTCGCGCCAGCGTCCATTGATAAAAAGATATTGCAGACCCAGGCCCTCAATTTTAAAGCCCAGTCGTTTTAAAACTGCTGCGCTACGTTTATTCTCGGGTAAATAGTTGGCTTGAATTCTGTGCAGCTTTTGGACGGTAAACATATAGTCAATCGCTGCTCTTAGGCCCTCATGCATTAGGCCTTTACCTTGATATTGAGCATCTATCGCATAGCCTAGCATGCAAGATTGAAAGGGCCCCCGATTGATTTGCGAGAAGTTAATGCGCCCAATCAGTCCGTAGTCCTTAAGATCTGCAAATACATTTAGTCTAAGCCCTCTGCCCGCCAAAAAATCATTTTGCGCAGATTGACCTAATTTTTCCCAATAATCTCGTGTATAAAAGCCTGGTGGGGTTTGGGGTTCCCAAGCTGCTAAATGCGCCTGGTTGCGCTTCACAAACTCTACCGCATGGTCTGCATGCTCAGGGGAGGCCAGCAATAAAGTCAAACGCTCGGTAGATAAACGCAGCAATTGTTTTTCTCGAAACTCTACGTTTTGAACAGGATTCAAAAGCTTAATTTTTCCATTCAACGAGTCCACTGCACGCGGTCAACAAGACAATCACACCAAAAATAATCCTATACCAGGCAAATACAACAAAAGTATGGGTGGAAACGTATCGAATTAACCAATGCACCACGACCAAGGCTGAGGTAAAAGCGAATAAAAACCCTACTGAAAAAACGGGTAAATCTGTAAATCGCAACAATGCACTTTGTTTATATAAAGCTAATACCGTCGCTCCTACCAAAGTAGGAATCGCCAAAAAAAAACTAAACTCTGTTGCCGCAGTGCGAGACAAGCCCAATAACATTCCCCCAATAATGGTAGCGCCCGAACGGCTTGTTCCTGGAAACATGGCAAAACACTGCACTAAACCCACTTTAAGAGCGTCTAGCTGTGTCATTTCATCAATGCTGTGAACCCGGACTACCCCAGGATTACGGGCTTGACGCCTTTCTACCCACAAAATAATCAGTCCCCCTAAAATAAAAGTTGTGGCCACCACATAAGCATTAAAAAGAGCCCTGCTGACCAGACTATAGGCAAAATAGCCAATTACGCCTGCGGGTAAAAAACCAATGATTACGTTCACGGCAAAACGCTGGGATTGTTGGACGCTCGTAATGCCCGCTACAGTGCCCCAGATACGCTGCCAGTAATACACTATTACTGCCAGTATTGCACCGCTTTGAATAGCAATATCAAATACCTTGGCTTTTTCATCATGAAAATTCAAAAGACTACCTACTAAAATGAGGTGCCCGGTACTAGAAATCGGCAAAAATTCTGTTAAGCCCTCGACTACACCCATCAGTGCAGCCTTTATCAGCAACACGGTATCCAATAAGACTCCTTTAGCTTAATTCAACAATATTTTTCGTTATTGCGGCTTAAGCGTAATTAATAACTGTCCTGTCTTTACTTCAATTGTGTTTGGCTGATATTTGACGTTATGAATAGTGAGTTCTTCTGGCTTAATTTGATAAAGCGTTAATTCTTTTAGAAAATCTGCCGCAATCATCTGACCCACTGCATTAACCTGCGCCGCATACTGTGGTGGCAGGCCCTCAAGAGCAAATTCTTCGGTTTTAGGATCTCGCAACCGAATGGTTCGCGTAGCGGCATCTATTTCCACCCTTCCACTAATCGTGGCTTTACCGTTTAAATGATTACCTGAAAAAGGGTTGCGCATTGCTGCATCAAGCTGAGTCACAAGGCGCTTATGTGCGGGATCCAATATGATTTTTGGGTTGGTCAAGGATATGTCAAACAAGCTTAAAAAAGAGAGGGATTTATTTAAGCGCTGCTCTAAAGAAGTATTAAGTTGCTGTTGAGAAAGAGTGATTGTTTGAGGTCCTCTTAAACTTGCGCAAGCAGACAGTAACAAACAAAGCAATATCCAATGAATTTTATGCATCTTCGGGACTCCAAATACAATTCACTTTGTGATTTTGTGAGGAAATAGGGTTTTGCTATTTTTTTAAAATTGCACAGTAATGGAAAATATTTCTAATCCCTTCATTTTATAAGTTTTTTCCCCTATAACAGCCCTAAATGCCTTATAAATACACCTGTAAACACTTTTAGCGTTTTTAAATAATTGCAGCACTGTATACCCGCAGTCTCCTCAGTATCGCAAACATCCGTAGTCCGCTTGCATGTTAATTATGAAATATTCCTTTTATAGTTGAGATCATCAAATCATGAAGACCTTCTTAATCAGCCTACTGACTTTATGGGCTATAGTATTAGCGCCCCTTCGGGACAACGTCCCAATCTTTAACCTTATCCCGCAAGCTTCCGCTGCAAGCATTCCCAACAAAACTAAAACATCTGTCAACTCCAAGCCTCTGCAGACTAAGCACAATAATGCGATTGCCTGGCAATACATTGAACAGGGCAATATTGAGGCTGTGTTTAACCAAGCCAAGATTTCTGGAAAACCCTTATTTTTATATTGGGGTGCTGTTTGGTGCCCGCCTTGTAATCAGGTTAAAGCTACGATTTTTAATCGGCAGGATTTTATTGAACGCAGTAAAGCATTTATCCCTGTCTATTTAGATGGAGATCAGCCTGGAGCCCAGGCTTTAGGAGCACGCTTTAAGGTGCGAGGTTATCCTACTATGATTTTATTTAAACCAGACGGGACAGAAATTACCCGTTTGCCTGGAGGTGAAGTAGATCCCATCAAATACATGCAGGTTCTTTCATTGGGGATGAACGCAAGCCGTCCAGTTAAAACTCTTTTAAACGAAGCGCTGTCCTCTAAGAATTCTTTAAGTGAAGATGACTGGCGCTTATTAGCCTACTACGCTTGGGATGTGGATGAAGCTCAGATTATCAGCAAAGATCGGCTAGCCAGCACTTTGCAACAGTTGGCTGCTGCTTGTCCCTCTGAACTGGCAGAAGTAGCAACCCGTCTGCGTATGCGAGCTTTAGCTGTTGCTGCGGAAAACAAAAAGGATGCAGAGGCTTTAGACAAGGCAGCAGCACTCCAACAGTTAAGCAGCGTACTAGCAGATGCAGAACTGTCTAGAGGCAATTTCGATGTTATTGTTTCCAGTGCTGCCGAAATTGTGGGTACGCTGACGCCGGTTAAATCCTCAAGTAGGGTAGCTCTTAGTAGCGCCTGGAATATGGCCTTAGACCGCCTATTGGCCGACAATACTCTTTCTGTAAGCGACCGCATAAGCGCTTTGTCTGCCAAAGTGGCTTTGGCAAAAATTGACTTTCCGGAACTCGAAAAAAATCCTAAAGCGTTTTCCCTGCCTCCCGAATTACTAAAGCAAATTCGCGAAACAGTGGCTCAAGCGAATCAAACCACTAGCAATCCTTATGAACGTGAAGCCATGATTCCTAACGCTGCCGATGTTCTCACTAAAGCGGGATTACTTGAAGAATCCGATGCTTTGTTAACCGCACAACTGGCTAAATCCGCTACCCCTTACTATCCCATGCTAGGTCTGGCAGCCAATGCTAAAAAGCGAGGGGACATCGCTTCCTCTTTGCAATGGAGACAGCGGGCCTGGGAAGCTTCTAAAGGTCCTGCAACCCGTATTCAATGGGGTGCGGGTTATGTGGCCAGTGTGATAGAGCTTGCACCTGAACAAACGACTCGAATTGAGCAATCTGCAACCCGTATTATTAAAGAACTAGAAGCTAAGCCCACCACTTTTGAAGAGCGTAATCAACGTTCCCTTGAACGAATGGGTAAAAAACTGCAGGGATGGAGTGTGGCTCATAAACAGCCCGGCGTATTTAAACGTTTAGCGGGTCAAATGGCCAAGGTGTGTGAACAACTAGAAAAAGCTAGTCCTGCAAAAACTCGTTGCTATAACGTTTTTGAAACTGCAGACCCTGGTGGAAAAGCCTAAAAATAACCTGTAAGCCATTCCAATTTACCCCTACTTTGTCAAGGCAATTTTTTCCTTTTTCTGTGGATAACTTTGTCACGAGAGGGGTAAAATTCTGAGGTACGATTGATTCTAAACCCTTGCTGGTCCTCATATTTTGAACACTATTCCCATTCTCAGAACTAACGCTCTTTCTGAGCCTGCAGCCGCGCCTCAAAACGTGCAGGAACAAATACATCCCTCTCAGCAAAAGTGGGCTACATTTTGGAGAAATTGTTGTACCCAGTTTGAACAACAACTTACCAGAGAGCAGTTCATTGCCTGGATAAAACCTTTAGATTTGCTGCGTTTTGAAACTTCTGATAATCAACAGAACGGCACATTAGTACTAGCTGCACCTAATAGAGCTAAAGCAGATCATTTTAGAAACGAATACCTGAAAGATGTGCTGCGATGGGCTAATGATCAGGCAGGTATCTCTATCGAAGTCAGTATTGAAATCCTTACTCCAGTTTTGGCGTCTAGTCTGGCAGGAGCTTTTTCGGAAGCACAGCACCGTCAGTCTCCTGCTGCTACGCTGGTGGCTGAACCAGAGGAGGCTAGTACGAGTACTTCCCTGTTAAACACTACAGCAGAAGCACATGATCGCAGCAAGGTTAATCCAGCTTTGCGTTTTGATAATTTTGTTACCGGCAAAGCCAATCAAATGGCCAGAGCTGCTGCCATACAGGTAGCAGACAACCCTGGCACTTCCTACAACCCTTTGTTTTTTTACGGTGGAACAGGGCTGGGTAAAACCCATTTAATTCATGCCATTGGTAATACCATGCTAGAACATAAAAAAGATGCTCGGGTTCGTTATATTCATGCAGAGCAATATGTAGCAGATGTTGTAAGGGCTTACCAACGTAAAGATTTCGATGCTTTCAAACGCTATTATCACAATCTTGATTTATTGCTTATCGACGATATCCAATTTTTTGCTGGGAAAGAACGTACTCAAGAAGAATTCTTTTATTTATTTGAAGCCCTAACCGCTGCAAAAAGCCAAATCATTATTACCAGCGATACTTATCCTAAAGAGCTTGCGGATATTGATGACAGACTTAAAAGCCGCTTTGATGCGGGTTTAACTGTCGCTATTGAGCCTCCCGAACTGGAAATGCGAGTAGCGATTCTGTTAAAAAAGGCAGAAGAACTAGGTAAAAACTTATCGGATGAGGTAGCCTTTTTTGTGGCAAAACACTTACGCAGTAATGTGCGTGAACTTGAGGGAGCCCTACGCAAGATCATAGCCTACGCCGATTTTCATCAGCGAGCTATTTCCTTGGAGGTTGCAAAAGATGCTTTACGTGATCTTTTACAGGTATCTAGAGGGCAAATTTCTATTGAAACCATACAAAAAACGGTAGCGGACTATTACAAAATAAAAGTAGCAGATATGTATTCCAAACGCCGTCCAGCTAATATTGCTGTACCTCGCCAAGTAGCTATGTATCTTGCCAAAGAACTTACCCAAAAAAGTCTACCTGAAATTGGTGAATTATTTGGAGGTCGTGACCATACCACTGTATTGCATGCCGTCCGAAAAATAGGCGGAGAACGGAATCGAGATACACTGCTAAACCATACATTGCATGTTTTAGAACAAACTTTAAAAAGTTAAAGATTCTTAAACATAAGAGTTACCTGTGGATAAGTATGTATTTTGTTTTTAACAAATTGTGAATAACTCTTATATTTTTATAGTTTTTATAAGTTATTCATAATATTAACTGTCTGGTATCCCTTCTTATGCACATGCCTTTTCTATTGCTAAGTTTTTGATTTTAAAGTCTTTTTTAAGATACCCCCAGGAAAGTAGCGACTTTATCTATTATTATCCAATATAAGGAAAATGATTATGCAAATCGTCAAAGCGCCTCGAGACGCCTTGCTTAAACCTCTAGCCACAGTTTCAGGGATTGTGGAACGTCGCCATACCTTGCCTATTTTGGCCAATTTGCTAATGCGTAAAAAAGGCAATGAAATTTCGTTTTTAGCCACGGATATTGAAATTCAGATTACTACTCATGGTGATTTTGCAGCAGGGCCCGAAGAGGTAGCTATTACTGTTGCTGCTCGCAAGTTACTCGATATTTTGCGGGCCTTGCCCGAATCTGGAGAGGTTAGTCTTTCTCATACTAACAAAAAACTAACGGTGCAATCCGGAAAAAGCCGTTTTCAATTAGCCACTTTAGAGGCTGCTGATTTTCCTACCGTAGCTCAGCCAGAAACCTGGACTGCTCAGCTTTCACTTACCCAGAAATCACTTAAACATTTATTGTCCATGGTTTATTTTTCCATGGCACAACAGGATATTCGTTACTATTTGAATGGCTTATTGTTTGTTACCGAAGGCCGTTATGTCCGGGCAGTGGCCACCGATGGTCATCGACTCGCTTTTTGCCAAGCTACTGTTCAAAATGATTTACCTAAACAGGAAGTCATTATTCCGCGCAAAACCATTTTGGAACTGATGCGTCTGCTGGAAGAAAATGATGAAGCTGTTCAAATTTCAGTGGCTAGTAATCAGATCAAGTTTAATTTTTCCTCTATCGAACTCATCAGTAAACTGATAGAAGGCAAATTTCCTGATTACAACCGAGTCATTCCTCAAGGCCATACCAAAATTTTTGTTGTGGATAGAGCACTACTGCAAAGTGCTCTGCAACGGGTAGCTATTTTGACAAGTGACAAATTCAAGGGTGTGCGCTGGGCAATTGAAGCAGGAACTTTAAAAATCAGCTCCACTAATGCTGATCAAGAAGAAGCCAATGAGGAGTTAGAAGTGGATTGGCCTCATGAGCCTTTGGATATTGGGTTTAATGTCAGTTATTTACTAGATGTGCTGGCTAATCTTAAAACCCAAAATGTCCAGCTTGCGCTCAGTGATCCCAATACCTCAGTACTTTTAACCTTACCAGAGAATACTGATTTCAAATATGTGGTCATGCCTATGCGGATTTAGTTAAGAATTAATTTCCTCAACTCTGACTAAAAACTTAAAAGGCATTAAGCCAGCCTGAAAATCCGCTTATTACGTCCGCGCTGTTCTGGCACTTTTTCGGACAATTTAAAGTAAAGATACCCCATTAGGTGCTTAATGATGAGTAACAAAAATTTAGAAAATCCTGAGCTAAAGAACACTAGCAATACCCCAGAAAATAAAGCTTCTGAAGCAGACAATGACTATTTACAAGACCGTGCGGTTGGTGAACAAAATGGAGCGGCTACAGAATACGGGGCCAGCTCGATCCAGATTCTTGAAGGGTTAGAAGCGGTCCGTAAAAGACCAGGCATGTATATTGGCGATACTTCTGACGGTACGGGTCTGCATCATTTACTTTTTGAGGTATTGGACAATTCTATTGATGAAGCTTTGGCCGGATATTGCACTGAAATTACCGTCACTATTCACTCTGACGGTTCTATTTCTGTTATCGATAATGGTCGGGGGATACCTACCGGTATCAAAATGGATGATAAGCATGAGCCCAAGCGTTCAGCCGCTGAAATTGCATTGACTGAGTTGCATGCGGGCGGAAAGTTTAATCAGAACAGCTACAAGGTGTCTGGTGGCCTGCACGGAGTGGGGGTAAGTTGTGTAAATGCTTTGTCTAGCTATTTGCGATTAACGGTACGTCGTGAAGGGAAGGTTCACGAACTAGAGTTTTCAAAAGGGTTTGTGCAAAACCGGCTTATTGAAACCCTGGATGGGATTGAGGTGAGTCCCATGCGGATCGTGGGGGAGACTGACAAGCGTGGCACAGAAGTCCATTTTTTGCCCGATCCTGAAATTTTTACAGATATTAATTTTCATTATGACGTTTTGGCTAAGCGTATCCGTGAACTGAGTTTTTTGAACAATGGCGTGCATATCCGACTTACCGATCAGCGCGACGGTAAAGAAGAGGATTTTGCTTTTGCAGGAGGTGTGCGGGGTTTTGTGGAATATATCAACAAAAATAAAACCGTATTACACCCTACTTGTTTTTCTGCTTCTGGGGTAAAAACCCTGGAAACTACCAATGGTCAGCCAGGTTTGACCATTGGTGTGGATGTGGCTATGCAATGGAATGATGGCTACAGCGAACAAGTGCTGTGTTACACCAATAATATTCCACAGCGTGACGGGGGCACGCATCTAACGGGTTTGCGGGCCGCCATGACTCGAGTGATTAACAAATATATTGAAGAAAACGAGCTTGCCAAAAAAGCAAAGGTCGAAACCAGTGGCGATGATATGCGAGAGGGACTCACTTGTGTGCTGTCGGTTAAAGTGCCGGAGCCTAAGTTTAGTAGCCAGACTAAAGAGAAACTGGTAAGCAGTGAAGTGCGCCTACCGGTCGAAGAAATTGTCGCCAAGGCCCTCACCGATTTTCTGCAAGAAAAACCTCTGGATGCCAAAATCATTTGCGGAAAAATCGTTGAAGCTGCTCGTGCACGAGAAGCGGCGCGCAAAGCGCGAGATATGACGCGCCGAAAAGGTATTTTGGAAGGAGGAGGTTTGCCCGGTAAGTTAGCAGATTGCCAGGAGCGTGACCCCGCTTTATGCGAGATTTATATTGTAGAGGGAGATTCTGCAGGAGGTTCTGCTAAACAAGGACGCGACCGCAAATTTCAGGCCATTTTGCCGCTACGGGGAAAAGTGTTGAATGTTGAAAAGGCTCGTTTTGATAAGCTTATTACTTCTGAACAAATCACTACTTTGATTACGGCCTTGGGTACCAGTATTGGCCCTGATTTTAATGTCGATAAATTGCGTTATCACCGTATTATTATTATGACTGATGCGGACGTGGACGGCGCCCATATTCGCACGCTGTTACTTACGCTTCTTTACCGCCAGATGACTCCTCTTGTTGAGCGTGGCCATGTTTATATTGCCCAACCGCCTTTATACAAGGTTAAACATGGCAAAGAAGAACGTTATTTAAAAGATGATGCCGAAGAAGCCGCCTATATGCTGCAATTGGCACTTAAAGATGCCCAACTTATTCCTTATACAGGAGCTAAGCCTATTGCAGGTGAGGCCTTAAGTGAACTGGCACGTCAAAATGCATTGGCTGAGGCTGTTCTCACGAGACTTAGTCGTATGATTGATGAACATGCGCTACAAGCGATTGCGGAAGGAGTGGAGCTCAACTTGAATGATCAATCTGCTGCACAGGCTTCGGCCGCGGCGCTGGCTAAAGCACTTGATGATGATAAAGGTGTGATTGTCAACGCACAGCTAGATGAAAAAACCGAACGTTGGTGTTTAGCGATAAGCAGGCAGTATCACGGCAATACGCGGGTCAGTATTATTGATCATGACTTTGTTCATGGAGCCGATTACGGCATTTTGGCCCATGCGGCTAAAACCTTTCGCGGTTTAGTTACGAAAGGTCCTGATTCTGGAGCACTGATTCGTCGGGGAGAAGGTGAAAAAATGAGGGAACAGCCGATTCAGGATTTTCGCCAAGCGATGAAATGGCTTTTAAGCGAAGCCGAACGGGGTATTAGCAAGCAGCGTTATAAAGGCTTAGGCGAAATGAACCCGGATCAGCTATGGGAAACGACCATGGATCCGCAAGTTCGTCGTTTACTTAAAGTACAAATCGAAGACACCATTAACGCTGACGCTATTTTTACTACTCTCATGGGAGACGAAGTCGATCCTCGCCGTACCTTCATAGAGACTAATGCCATGTATGCGAGCAATATTGATGTGTAAAGTGTTTTAGCGAGAACCCAGGTAACTGAGGTAGGTTTGCTTTTCAAGGTTTTTACTAAAACCCCCAACCTGCGCCTGCTCCTATCAACGTAAGAATACCAAGCACAGCAAAAATACCAGCCGCAATCATGTGAACCAAACGCACCGGCAGGTAGCGGGTAATCTTATTGCCAAGCAGTACGGCCGGCACATTCGCAATCATCATCCCCAGTGTCGTGCCTGCTACTACGGCCAGTAAGGCTTGATATTGTGCGGCTAATGCAACAGTAGCGATCTGCGTCTTGTCTCCTATTTCTGCAAGAAAAAATGCAAGTACCGTAGTGTTAAAAATCCCGAAAATACCCAAGACACCCGGGTTTGCCAGTTTGGTTTCATCCTTATCCAGTCGATCCGGAATCAACATCCATACTGCCATTGCCAAAAAAGAGATGCCCAATGCCCAGCGCAATACCATAGGGCTCAGTAAAGAGCTCATCCAGCTGCCTAGGAATGCCGCTACCGCATGATTAAACAGCGTAGCTACCAAAATACCTAGCATAATGGGGAAAGGTTTACGAAATCTTGCGGCAAGAATAAAAGCCAGCAGTTGCGTTTTGTCTCCTATTTCTGCCAGCGCCACAATACCTGTTGAAATGAGAAAAGCCTCCAAGAAAACCCTCCACGGCCGGCTGATCTTTATGACTACCCCGCTCCTCGGCCATGCGGAGCAAAGGTAGTCAAAGGTCTTGCCAAGCTTAAGAGAAAACCGCCTATGCCATGACCCAAAGGTCAAGTATGTTGACATATGCCCCTACCTTTACGCGCAGGGCGACTACTCCCCAGTGACATCCCTCAGTTTACCTGTTATAGGGTTTTTGTGGCGGTGTCTTTTATGTATTTATCTTCGCTGTAGTTGTCGTATTCCCAAGCAAAAAAGCGCTTTAGATTTTCAACGCACTCGGACCAGCTTGCAGCCTCAGATTTTTTTACTACGTGGCTGACCCAGTTCCACAAAATATCAAAATCATAGCGAACCAAAATTAACACAGGTCCTGCAGCCACAATGCCATCATCGGCTTGCAGTTTTGCTAAACCTGCGGGGGTAGCGACTCGAAGGTAAAAAGAATCAGTTTTATTTCCAGGATGAGGCCCAATCGTTAAAGTAACCGTATCGGCAAAACATAAGTCGTCTTCGGGAAACCATACGCGTAGGTTTGGTGCATCCCAGGTGCTAATAGACCGGATCACAAGTTTCATTTTTTTATTTTCTTCAAAGCCGTGTTATACCTGTCGCGGTGCTGATGGAAAGGTGTAAATTTCCTTTAGGTTTTACATTCTCCCTTTATGTACTGTGCTTTTAAATCGGTAAAAAGGCGTGCCGACTTACCAAGGCAGCACTTGGCCATCATAAGAGTAAAATTTTCCGGTATCTGGCGGCTGTAAACCCTCGATCACTTGCCACATATCACGCACAGCCTCTAAAGGTGCCCTCCCTATTTGCTCTCCTCGAAATGGTTTCGATAAATTGGAGTTTACGGTACCGGGATGCAAAGCCACAACGATGGTGTTAGGTTGTATTCTTTGAAGCTCAATAGCAGCGGTTTTCAGAAATATATTTAAGGCTGCTTTGGAAGCACGGTAGCTATACCAACCCCCCAGCCGGTTATCTTCAATACTACCCACTTTGGCAGAAAGCATGACCATGACGCCTTTTGTAGGATGCAGCAGCTTTGAAAAATAATTGATTATTAAGGCCGGTCCAAACGCATTAATGCGAAAAGTCTTTTCCATCTGGGAGTAGTTAAGACTGGAGAGTTTTTTCTCTGGCGTGAAATCGGTGGTATGCAATATACCGGTGGCGTTGATGATTAAATGAAACGGCGCTTGTTTGGAAAGACTAGCGGCGGCTTGCCTAATACTGTCTTCATTATCGAAATTAATAGCAGGTTGAGAATGACGATGGATGCCAACGGCATTTGCACAATGCGGGTTAAGTCCTAACAGCTGTAAAAATGCAGAGCCGATACTGCCGGAGGAGCCAATGACTAAGGCATGAAACCCAGGAGGAAAGGATGGCACGATCATCATTCCTTAATTAATTTTGGCAGTACGGCAGCGCTCAGAACAATACTTCACTTCTTCCCATACCCGCTCCCACTTCTTGCGCCAGGTAAAGGGTAGCTTGCATTTTGCACAGACTTTAATGGGGAGATTGCACTTTCTCCGCATTCGCATTCTATTCACCCTCATTTCAATCTTAGAACTTCTAGTAAGGCGCACACGCCCGACTGATTTTTGTGCTGCTCAGCGTAAAGTGAAGACACCAGTTTTGCCCAACTCCGGGGGACTACTCACTACAGTAATTAAAATCCCGCAATATTATCCCTAATATTCATGCGGACTTTCCTATAAAAACCGTTGAAAAAGCCCATAAACATTAGGGAAAATATTTTATATAGAGCGCTATTAAGTTGTTTTGATATGCCCCAGCGCCTGCAATATTTCCAAGCTAGGCTCTGCACGATTAAGGGTATAAAAATGAATACCGGGGAGGCCTACACTGGCTAATTGTGCAACCAGGTCGGCAATAGTTTGGGTAGCAAAACTGCGAATAGAAGAGGCATCATCTCCCATACTCTCAAACTTGCGTCGCATCCAGCGGGGAATTTCTGCACCGTCACGATCGCAAAATCTGGCAACACTGGAGAAGTTCTCGATAGGCATAATGCCAGCTACGATCGGTTGAGTTACCCCACGTGCCTGGACTTGATCTACAAAATGAAAATAGGCATCGGAGTTGAAAAACAACTGTGTAATGGCGCCCGTTGCCCCGGCTTTCATTTTGGCAACAAAATGCGCAAGATCGTCTTGCACGCTGCGGGCTTGCGGGTGATATTCTGGGTAAGCGGCTACCCAAATCTCAAAAAAATCATTGTATTGATGACGGATAAATTCCACTAGTTCAATGGCATGGCGAAACTCGCCGCCAGCCCCATAGCCGCTGGGTAGGTCGCCTCGCAGGGCAACTAATTTGCGAATTCCTAAGCTGTGATAAGTCTCTAGCAATTGGCGTATAGAATCCCGTGTGGCCCCTATGCAAGAAATATGGGGGGCAACGATATGCCCTTCAGCATGAATGTCTGCCACAGTTTGTAAAGTACCTTCCCGCGTAGAGCCGCCTGCTCCAAAGGTAACCGAAAAGTATTCGGGCTTGGCGGCCAGCAAGCGCTTGCGAGTCGTCGATAACTTAAGTCTGCCCTCTTCAGTCTTAGGCGGGAAAAATTCAAAACTTAAAGCAGGTAATTGCATAGATAGCTTTTTTAAAAGCAAGTCTGTCTTTGGTTTTACAAGATGCCGAATTGCCCGGTAAAAATATAAAACCTTTAATCTCGAGTAGGTAACAACAGCGATAACATCCAGGCAATAATGGAGTACACCACGGTGCCCAGCATAGCCGACCAAAAACCGTTCACTACGAAGGCATTCCCCATCAGTTTGCTAACGCCCCAAAATAGCAAAGCATTAATGACTAGGTAAAAGATTCCTAGAGTCACCACTGTAATGGGAAAGGTGAGCACTACGAGAACGGGTCGGATAATGGTATTTACCAGCCCCAGTATTAAGGCAGCAATCAAGGCGGCAGCAAAGCCATCAATCTGGATACCCGGCAATAGATAAGCGACGCCTAAAAGCGCAAGAGCATTTAATAGCCATACGAGTAATAGACGCATTGCAGGCCTCCTAATATCAAACTTGGGAAAAAATAATAAAGCCGTACTTATAAGGAAAAGGAAGGCGTTTCAGATGACTTCCTCGCCTTGCCTTTTCTAATATTAATAGCGATAGCTATCGGATTTATAAGGGCCATTTACAGCAACCCCAATATAAGCTGCTTGTTCTGGAGTTAACTCAGTCAACATAGCGCCCACCTTTTTTAAATGCAGGCGGGCTACTTTTTCATCCAGATGTTTAGGTAAAACATAGACCTGCCCAGAGGTGTAGCGTTCGGGATGAGTGAACATTTCAATCTGCGCAATGGTTTGATTAGCAAAGGAGGAGGACATTACAAAGCTGGGATGTCCGGTACCGCAACCTAGATTAACCAGGCGTCCTTTCGCTAGCAAAATAATGCGTTTTCCGTTTGGAAAAATAACGTGGTCTACTTGAGGTTTGATCTCTTCCCACTGATATTTTTCAAGAGAAGCGACGTCAATTTCATTATCAAAATGACCAATATTGCAGACAATGGCCTGGTCTTTCATCTTGAGCATATGGGCATGGGTAATGATATTTTTGTTGCCGGTGGCGGTAACAAAAATATCCGCTTTATCTGCCGCGTATTCCATCGTCACTACTTTATACCCTTCCATTGCCGCTTGCAGCGCGCAAATGGGATCACATTCCGTCACCCATACCTGGGCACGCAAGGCCAGCAGCGCCTGAGCTGAACCTTTGCCTACATCCCCGTATCCTGCCACAACGGCAATCTTGCCAGCGACCATCACATCAGTGGCACGCTTGATAGCATCGACTAAGGATTCACGACACCCATATAAATTATCAAACTTGGATTTAGTGACTGAATCATTCACATTAATTGCGCGAAATTTCAAGCTGCCTTGAGCTGACATTTCCTTGAGCCGGTGTACACCCGTGGTTGTCTCTTCGGTGACTCCAATAATGCCTGCCAAGCGGCTGGAGTAAAACGTGGGATCAAGCTTGAGTTTTTCTTTAATGGAGTTGAACAGGCAGGTTTCTTCTTCTGACCGAGGATGATCTAACACGGATAAATCAGTTTCTGCGCGGCTGCCTAAATGCATGAGTAGGGTGGCATCGCCTCCGTCATCTAAGATCATGTTAGGCCCTGCATGCTCGCTGCCGGTAACACCAAATTCAAAAATGCGATGCGTGTAATCCCAATAATCTTTAAGCGATTCTCCCTTGTACGCAAAAACAGGAGTACCCTGCGCTGCAATAGCCGCTGCTGCATTATCCTGGGTGGAATAGATATTGCAGGAAGCCCAGCGAACTTGTGCACCCAGTGCTTGCAAGGTTTCGATCAGTACAGCCGTCTGAATGGTCATATGCAGACTGCCGGCAATACGTGCGCCTTTAAGAGGTTGAGTTTTAGCAAATTCCTCACGGATTGCCATCAGACCAGGCATTTCGGTCTCGGCGATACGAATTTCTTTACGGCCCCAATCGGCTAATGAAAGATCGGCCACAGAAAAATCCGCAACCTTAGGCATATCGGTCAAAGCATTCATTGTTAAAGTCCTCAGGCTTGAGGCAACACAGCAAGTAGCGGCGTAGAGCAAGAGAAATAGCTAGATCCGGCTCGCCACCTTCAAGCAAAGCTGCAGGTCAACGAGCGCCGTTTAAGAAAAGAAGGCCCCCAAGCCTGACCGGTTAGCTTACCGGCTGCAGCGCTCCTTGGAGACGCAGAGATTTTACGCCAATTATGAAGAAATTACCAAGAGCAAGCGAGTATTACTGAGCAACTTTTGCTTCAGCTTATAACTTATCCCTTTTCTAAACCATTTCTGTCCTGGTTGCTGTGCGTTGTCGTGCTAGAGCATTGTCTCGGACTGCACGCCTAAACACACACATGACTTAGAAATGGAAGTAAGCGCCGTTTACCCCTGCTAATACATGCTAATCTTTGTAATTAAATTTTAATAATTAGCCTTATGAATCCGCTCTCACTAGAAAAATCAAAAATCCGTTTTTTGATGCTGGAAGGCATGCATCAAAATGCGCTAAATGTACTTAACTCACAGGGTTATAGCAACATCGAATATCTAAAGAGCGCGCTAGATGAAGCCACCTTGGTCGAAAAAGTGCGTGATGTACATTTCTTAGGAATCCGTTCTCGCACCCAAATAACTTCGGCTGTACTAAATGCTGCTAACAAATTGGTAGCGATTGGTTGTTTTTGTATTGGAACTAATCAGGTAGATTTACAGGCGGCCATGCGCAAAGGCATTCCTGTTTTCAATGCGCCTTACTCCAACACGCGTTCTGTAGCTGAACTGGTTTTGGGTCAGCTTATTTTGCTCCTGCGCGGCATTCCTGCAAAAAACGCTTTGGTACATCGGGGTGGATGGAGTAAATCGGCAGAAGCTTCTTGGGAGACGCGCGGTAAAACCTTGGGTATCGTGGGGTATGGCAATATTGGATCCCAATTGTCGGTATTGGCGGAATCTTTGGGTATGCAGGTCGTTTATTACGATGTGGTCAGCAAACTTCCCTTGGGGAATGCGCGTCAGCTGCCCACTCTGGAAGAGTTGCTAGCCCTAGCCGATGTTGTAAGCTTGCATGTGCCTGAACTGCCTTCCACTCGCAATATGATGGCAGCTGCCCAATTTGCCTTAATGAAAAAAGGCGCTGTATTTATCAACGCCGCTCGCGGTAGCTGTGTGGATATTGATGCACTGGCTGCAGCGCTTGAAACTGAGCATCTTGGGGGCGCTGCAATAGACGTGTTTCCTCAAGAGCCTAAAAGCAATGAAGAAGAATTTATCTCCCCGCTGCGTGCTTTTGATAATGTGATTTTGACACCTCATATTGGTGGCTCCACATTGGAAGCACAGGCTAATATTGGCCTAGAAGTAGCTGATAAATTTGTACGTTATTCAGATGCTGGAGCAACCGTGTCTGCAGTGAACTTTCCTGAGGTAAGTATGCCCATGCGGCCCGGAAAACACCGGCTTTTACATATTCACAAAAACATACCGGGGGTGCTTTCTAGTATTAACCGAGTATTTGCTGAAAACCACGTTAATATTGCTGCGCAAAACTTAATGACCAATGATGAAATTGGCTATCTTATTATTGATGTAGATGCTGCGTGTTCACCAGTAGCACTTGAAAAGATTCAATTAATTGACGGAACAATCCGTACGCGAGTACTTTACTAGTAAGAGATTAATACGGCTTTGCTTAAAAGCTTCAACTTATAACCATTGGTTAAACCAGGCGCCTGCATGTTGAGAGACCTCCTCCAAGGCGCCCGCTTCTTCAAATAAATGCGTGGCTCCGGGCACAACGATAATTTCTGTAAGCCCCGGCATTTGGCTTTTTGCCAAGCGATTTAGCTCAAGCACTTCAGTATCCAGTGAACCTACAATAAACAAGGTGGGGATCTGTACCTTTGCCAAACTTTGGGGACTCGCCATGTCGGGGCGCCCTCCGCGTGAAACAACAGCTCGCACCTGCTTGGGTCTAGTGGCAGCCACCTGCAAGGCAGCAGCAGCACCTGTGCTGCCCCCGAAAAGCCCAATCGGCAGGTGAGAAAGTTCTGGCTCCTGCAGTACCCACTGAACAGCAGCCTGCAGTCGCTCGGTAAGCAGGCTAATATCAAAGCGAGCAACGCTATGATGATCTTCCTCATCTGTAAGTAAGTCCATCAAAAGCGTAGCGAAGCCAAGTTCATTTAAAGCAGAAGCTACTATTCGATTGCGTGGACTATGCCGACTGCTACCACTACCATGAGCAAAGAGCACAAGTCCACGAGCGGGTTTTGGCACGGTCAAATCTCCGTGGATAAATACGGATCCACAGGGAAGCTGTATTAATCTAGAGTCTTCTGGGAGAATAAAAGCTGGGGGCGAGGCCTCTGCCTGATCCAGCAGTCGAATGACTTCTTCTTCGCTGAGATTAGAAAAGTCTCGGTAAAATCGACCCACAGCCATAAAAGGAACCGGCTTTGCCAAACATACGATCTCATCAGCATGTGCACAAACTGCTGCTAGGCTTTCGCTTGCCGCAACGGGTACAGCGCAGATGAGTCGTGAAGGATGTTGTGCCCTTACTGCTTTAAGCGCGGCTGTCATCGTAGCTCCGGTCGCTAAGCCATCGTCTACCACGATCACAATGCGATCGGTAAACGATGCGGGCTTTTTGCCCGGGCGATAGCAGGCCCGACGCGAGCGGATTAATGCCAATTGATGCGCGGTTTCTTCTTGCAGATAGCGTTCACTAACATGCAATAGTTCAACACTTTCCGGAAAGAGTATGACTCGGCCTTGCTCATCGACTGCGCCGATAGCGAATTCGGCATGGCCGGGCGCGCCCAGTTTGCGCACCAAGATAAGATCAAGCTCCCCGGTTAATGCGTCGGCAATGATGCGGCCAATCGGTACCCCCCCACGGGGTATGGCGAGTACCAGGGGGTGTTTACCGGCATAATGGTCAAGGGCTTTAGCCAGATGACGTGCTGCATCCTCCCGGTTATCGAAAGGTAACGAGACTGTCGTGAGTTCACTTTTCATTGTTCATTACTTAGGTAGATTTACTACTGTTGAATCTGAGGGCCAGTTGGCAAAGATAAATCTTGCAAAAACCTCTGTTTTTGAGCCCGATAAGCCAATCGATAGCAGCAAGATGCTCATAAAAATCAGTATTAGCACTGCTTAAAAACTTTATTAGTTAAATATTGAACGTATAAACAAAGACAAATACTGATATAAATCAACATCTTAGTAAGCTAAGTTGCCTAGCGTAGAGGTAGCTCCCTGCCAGATGCAGAAGAGTTAGGTGACTCCATGGTAGAGGGGATGAAGCAAAACGTTCATAAAAATTTCATCCTTCTTTTTCTGCATTTGGTCATAAATTAATGGCACTTTGGAAAGATCTCGTTACACTTCTTAAGCTTGCGATTTACGAACATTTTTTCAGGAGCTTTTAATGAGATTAATGACCAGAAACAGCTGGGTAGGTGGTTTGCTGAGTATTGCCCTTGGCTTAGGTTTAGGGCTGACCTCGTTCACAGACGCATACGCTCAAGCAAAACAAATCCCGATGCGGGACTTTTTTAAAAATCCTCAGGAATCTGCACATCAGATTTCTCCCGATGGAAAATATTTATCTTGGCTGGCACCGTATGAGCGCCGTATGAATGTATTTGTTAAGTCCTTAAGCGGCGGTGACGCATGGCGCGTTACCTCGGAAACAGCGCGAGATATCAACGGCTATTTTTGGAAGGGTGATCGGATTTTATATGTAAAAGATTTTGGGGGCGATGAAAACTTTCATGTGGTGTCAGTGAATCTAAAAGGGGAAGACCTTAAAGACCTTACTCCAGGCGAGAAAGTACGAGCCATGATTGTGGATGCTCTAGTGGATCACGATAACTATATTATCGTTTCTCACAATAAGCGCGATCCGAAAGTATTTGATGTGTTTCGCACCGATGTAAAAACGGGCGAACAAAAACTTATTGCGCAAAATCCAGGCAATATTACGAGTTGGATGACGGATCATGAGGGCAAGTTGCGGATTGCCGGCACTACCGATGGAGTTAATACCACCCTCTTGTATCGTGAGAGCGAAGATGAACCGTTTAAACCTCTTCTTACCACTAATTTTAAGGAACAGGTGGAGCCGATACTGTTTACCTTTGATAACAAACGCCTGATTGTTCAATCTAATCGGGGCCGAGATAAAACGGCTATTTTTGAGTTTGATCCTCTTACTGTAAAAGAAGGAAAGCTTATTGCCGAGCATCCGGAAGTAGATATGGGAAGCGTGAACTATTCGCGCAAGCGCAAGGTTCTCACCGTAGCTAATTACACTACATGGAAAGGCCAACGGCAGTTTCTAGACAAAGAAGCAGAAAACATGTTTAAGGCCGTGGAGAAAAAATTGCCCGGTTACGAAATTGCTTTTACCTCTGCCAATAAGGCGGAAGATAAATATATTGTTGCGACCTTTAATGACAAATCGCGCGGTAAGCGCTATCTGTACAGCAAGGCGAATAACAAGCTGGACTTTATTGCAGATATTTCCCCTTGGCTGCCAGAAGCTGAGTTAGCGGATATGAAACCGATTTCTTATCAGTCTCGGGATGGGCTCACGATTAATGGGTATCTGACCTTGCCAAAAGGCGTGGCCGCTAAAAACTTGCCGGTGATTGTCCATCCCCATGGTGGCCCTTGGGCACGGGATGAGTGGCGCTTTAATCCAGAAGTACAGTTTTTGGCTAACCGTGGTTATGCGGTTTTTCAGATGAATTTTAGAGGCTCCACGGGATATGGCCGCAAGTTTTGGGAGGCTTCCTTTAAACAATGGGGTAAAGCGATGCAAGATGATGTGACCGATGGGGTGCAATGGTTGATCAAAGAAGGCGTGGCGGATCCCAAGCGCATCGGGATTTATGGCGGAAGCTATGGAGGATATACCACATTGGCAGGCATTACCTTTACGCCAGATCTTTATGCGGCTGCTGTGGATTATGTGGGAGTTTCTAATCTGTTCACCTTTCTGAATACAATTCCACCTTATTGGACACCCTATTTAGCCATGCTTCATGAAATGGTGGGGCACCCTGAAAAAGACAAAGAGCTACTTACCTCAGCCTCTCCAGCATTACAGGCAGACAAAATAAAGACCCCTCTGTTTATTGCACAGGGCGCTAAAGATCCCCGTGTGAACAAGGCTGAATCTGATCAAATGGTAGAAGCTTTAAAAAAACGTGGGGTTACGGTGGAATATATGGTGAAAGAAAATGAAGGGCATGGTTTTCGCAATGAGGAAAATCGTTTCGAATTTTATGAAGCCATGGAAAAGTTTCTAGCTAAACATCTTAAGCGCTAAGATTATCGTAGTTTTGTGGAAATTCGGTTAATGCCGAATTTCCATGTAAGCTTGAATCTTGGAAACGGCAGTTGATTGCTTGTTTACCCTTAAACCTGATGAATACGGACTTTTTTTACTCCGCGAACCATCACCCTTTGGACGGCAGCGCTACAGTCCTGTTTGCACCGACCCCTGGCAGCACAGGCTGGGATCTCCGATTATTTTCAGGATATTTGCCTTTTCTAATTCCTTAGCTGTGTTTTCAATGGAAGAATTCTCTTATGCCAGCCGCATTAAGTTTTTACGATCCTTTACCCACCTCCACTACAGATTTTCCCAAAGCAGATCGTTTAATTCGCGGTAATCCCCAGCGCACTACCTGGCTCCGCCATGAAAATAATACGTTAGGGTTTTATTGTGGCGAATGGGCCTGTGAGCCAGGTGCCTGGAAAATTAGTTATGGCCCCAATGAAGAAGAGTTATTTACTGTTATCCAAGGCCATATTCGCATTATTGCCAAAGAAGGTGAGAGTAGAGACTATCATCCGGGAGACAGTTGTGTTATTCCCGCAGGGTTTGAAGGAATTTTTGAGGTTATCAGCCCCTGCAAGAAAATTTTCGCGATTGTGGAACGCTAGGCCTAGAACTTTTATTTAGGTGCTAGCCGAATGGCCCCGTCTAAACGGATCGTCTCCCCATTTAACATTTCATTGCTGATGACCTGGTGCACCAATTTGGCGTAGTCTTCTGGCCGCCCCAACCGAGACGGGAAGGGAACGCTAGCGGCTAATGCTTCCTGCACTGGCTGAGGCATACCAAACAACATAGGGGTACCAAAGATACCCGGAGCAATCGTGACGCAGCGAATGCCATTGCGTGCTAAATCTCGGGCAATAGGCAGCGTCATGGCCACAATTCCCCCTTTGGAAGCGGCATAGGCCGCTTGTCCAATTTGCCCATCAAAAGCTGCAACAGAAGCGGTATTAATCAACACGCCGCGTTCACCCGTGGGTTCAACTTCGTTTTTGCACATGGCTTCTGAAGCTAGACGGATCATGTTGAAGCTACCGATTAAATTAACCGAGAGAGTTTTGGAAAATAGGCTCAGGGGGTGTGCCCCCTCTTTACCCACAGTTTTGGCTGCAGGTGCAATACCAGCGCAATTAATCAGCCCCATCAACTTTCCCTGCGCGGTAGCAGCGGCTACAACAGTTTTGGCATCTTCTTCCGAGCTAACATCACAGCTAACAAAAACACCGTTTAGTGCTTGAGCGACGGCTTTACCTTTTTCTGCTTGCACATCTGCGATCACAACTTTTCCGCCATGGGCTGCAATCATCTGTGCTGCACCCTCACCTAAACCCGAAGCACCACCTGTAACAATAAAAACTTTATCTTTAATATCCATATTTTCCTTATATAAGATCTAGTGCTTTAGTGTTTAAACTAAATTTCCCTTCTTATTTGCAAGATAGTCCAAATTATCCTTGCCGGGGAGTTTGCGGTAACTGGACGGGGGTTTTGAGGTATCTTCGGTGCCTTTAGTTAAGCTATCGACGCCTCAGAATTAGCTCAAAACTGCGGCTTAGTGCATCCGCAAAGCGTCCACCCCTAAAAGGAAATTTGAGTTTAATAAGTAAAAGATTCAAAGAAAGAAATTGTAACCAGTATGTAAATTACAGGGTAAAAAAAAAAGCACCCGAAGGTGCTTGGAAAGAGCAAATCTACATGCTTATTTCTTGGACTTTCAGTGTTTAGAATCTTGAGTGGTTTACGTTGTGGTGACTCTTTAGAGTGTTTGCTGCAATAGACCAGGAGGCCTCTATAGAAATACGGCTGTGGCTTGCAAGAGGTTGTAAAGCAGCAGCCACAGGAATAACAGGCGCTTGTGTTCTGGGCGCTTTGGTGGCGCCGGGTAGCAAGGGCACGATTAAAAGAGCAACGATATTAATGATTTTAATGAGAGGGTTGACAGCAGGCCCTGCGGTATCTTTATAAGGATCACCGACCGTATCGCCCGTTACCGCGGCTTTATGCGCTTCTGAACCTTTACCGCCATGATGGCCTTCTTCAATGTATTTTTTGGCGTTATCCCAGGCACCTCCACCGGTACACATAGAGATTGCGACAAACAGCCCGGTAATAATGGTGCCCATCAATAACCCCCCCAGAGCTGCAGGACCTAAAGCCAGACCTACCAAAACTGGGACAATAACAGGTAACAAAGAAGGAATCATCATTTCCTTAATAGCTGCTGTGGTTAGCATATCCACTGCCTTACCATATTCCGGTTTTGCAGTTCCTTGCATAATGCCGGTAATTTCTTTGAATTGACGACGCACTTCAATAACAACACTGCCTGCAGCGCGGCCTACGGCTTCCATAGCCATGGCAGCAAACAGAAAGGGAATCAATCCGCCAATAAACAGGCCAACGATGACCAAATGATTAGATAAGTCGAAACTTGTAGAGATGCCAAAACTTTCTAAGGAGTGGGTGTAGTCTGCAAATAGGACTAGTGCAGCCAGGCCCGCAGAGCCGATAGCATAACCTTTAGTGACGGCTTTTGTTGTGTTACCCACCGCGTCCAAGGGATCGGTAATGTTACGAACAGCTTCTGGCAAGCCCGACATTTCGGCAATGCCCCCGGCGTTATCTGTGATGGGGCCATAGGCATCCAGTGCCACGATGATGCCAGCCATCGATAACATTGAGGTCGCAGCTACCGCTATGCCATATAAACCCCCCAGTTCAAAGGCCGATAAAATGGCAGCACACACAAACAATACGGGCCATGCAGTGGACTTCATTGAAACAGCCAAGCCCGCAATAATGTTGGTTCCATGGCCGGTAGTGGACGCTTGCGCGACATATTTGACGGGCTTGAACTCTGTACCCGTGTAATACTCGGTAATCCATACCAGGGCAGCGGTTAATAGCAGCCCGATTACCGATGTGCCAAATAAGGAGAGGGCAGATACATTTTTTCCATCCGCTAAAGTGATTCCGTTACCCAGAAGCGTCGTAGTAACAAAATAGAACGCGATAAGTGAGAGCACACCTGCAGTGATTAAGCCTTTATACAAGGCATTCATAATTTTGCCGCCTGGTGATGCTTTTACAAAATAACAGCCGATAATGGAAGCAATAATAGAGACGCCTCCTAATGCCAGGGGATAAATAGCGGCACCAATTTGATTGCTGCTTACCAGCATGGCGCCCAGTACCATGGTAGCAATTAAGGTAACCGCATAGGTTTCAAATAAATCTGCCGCCATACCGGCACAGTCCCCTACATTGTCTCCTACATTGTCCGCTATCACGGCGGGGTTACGAGGATCATCCTCGGGAATGCCTGCTTCAACCTTTCCAACCAGATCTGCGCCCACATCGGCCCCTTTGGTGAAGATCCCCCCTCCAAGCCGCGCAAAAATAGAAATTAGAGAGGAGCCAAAGGCTAATCCCATTAAGGGTTTGATTGCTGTGTAAATATTTTCTGCTGCAACCCCTTGGGTTAAGAACATGTAATAACCAGCCACACCAATCAGCCCTAAACCGACTACCAACATTCCAGTAATAGCCCCACCCTTAAAAGCTACCGACAGTGCTTGATTTAAGCCCTCTGAGGCTGCCTGTGCAGTTCGAACATTGGCACGTACAGAGACATTCATGCCAATAAAGCCTGCTAATCCGGATAAAACTGCGCCGATCAGAAATCCGATGCCTGTGCGCAGGTCAATAAAAATACTAATCAATATAAGTAATACCACGCCTACTATAGCGATAGTGCGATATTGTCGGGCAAGATAAGCTTCGGCCCCTTGTCGAATAGCAGCAGCGATCTCCTGCATGCGTGGATTGCCGGCAGACTGGTTCAAAATCCATCGGGTTGAAATAATCCCATACATAACGGCTGCAAAACCGCATAGCATGGCTAACCACAAAGTTGTTTGCACTGACATGTCATCCTCCTTAAGGGCAATGAGTAACTGCCGTAAAATGGCAGCGTAAAAACAACAACCCCGACGATCTGCTTTATGTTTAGTCAGTTACGTCGGGGTTGCAAGATTAGCTAGCGATCATTGGAGCAAAGTGCTTTAAATATCTGTTCTCTAATTTCCTCAACCGTGCCAATGCCGTTAACGCGGCGATATTGCGGTGCTCCTGGCTGACCGCTTTTGGCCCAATTGCTATAGTAACTAAGCAATACTTCCGTTTGTTCGTGATATACCTGCAGACGTTTCTTGACGGTTTCTTCAAGATCATCGTCTCTCTGTACCAGATCTTCTCCGGTAACATCATCTTTACCCTCTTTTTTGGGAGGATTGTATTTAAGATGATAGGTACGGCCTGAAGGCAAATGCACGCGTCGCCCGCTCATGCGTTCAATAATGTCTTTGTCAGCAACAGAAATTTCAAGTACATAATCGATCAGGATATGGGCAGATTTCAGGGCATCCGCCTGCGCGACAGTACGGGGAAAACCATCAAAAAGATAGCCATTGCTGCAATCCTTAGCAGTTAACCGCTCCTTTACAAGATTAATAATAATGTCATCTGAAACCAATGCCCCCGCATCCATTACTTTTTTGGCTGCTAGCCCTAGTGGACTACCCGTTTTAACTGCAGCGCGGAGCATGTCTCCTGTAGAAATTTGGGGAATATTAAATTTTTCTTTTATGTACATGGCCTGAGTGCCCTTACCGGCACCAGGGGGGCCCAGCAGAATCAATCGCATGTGTCTCCCGCAATCGTTGTGGTGTAAGGTAAAAAGCAAAACTTATTTTAACGTCTAAAACCTCCTACGAAGCTTTTTTAATCACTGCATATCGCATAAAAATCTGCTTATCAAAAGAGTTGTCTCAGACTCAAAAGAATCTTAATCGGACTGCCTGAAGATGCTTAAAAACGCTTGCCTTGCTTTTTAACCCAAATTTCCCGTTAGGGCTTGGGATAGCAGCGAGGGCAGTTGCCAAGCAGTTTTGGCCCGACTGTGCGGAGCCTTTAGTCACGGCTACAGGCGACAAAGAGGGGCAAAAATGATCGCAAATGCACCGCTGACACCCAAGCAGCCCTGAAAGTGCGCCTGATGGGAAATTTGGGTTAAATATCTCTCTATACCAATTTTTACACTTACCTAGCAATAAAAGTTTTACAGTTACAATCTGCCTGTTGGTGCTCGCAGCGTTGTTCTGATGCTGCAGTTAAACGGGAAGCAGAAACGTTAATCAGTTGCGTTCAAGCTGCGCTGCCCCCGCAACGGTAAATGGACGAAGGCTAACCTTCAGCTTACCTCACGGCCACTGGATGAGTCGACTCATCTGGGAAGGCGAGATAAGTCATTCCATTAGCCCGGATACCGGCCAACACGGTGGTGCAATGCTAGTGATCAACATTGCATCGAAACAGCTCATGCACTGGCGGGGAAGCTAGTGAGAGTATCTTTTTCGAACGGATCTCCTATGAAAGGCTGTGTTGATTCTATCCGTAAGCTATTGTGGCGGACGAGTATTTTTTCTCTTTTAAATATTCCTCTCCACAGCAATGCATTTGAACCCGTTGTAATAACGGCCACCCGTATGGCTACCCTTGCTAACACCTTAATTAGCGATGTGCTTGTGATTGATAGGGCTACGATTGAGCAATCTTCCGGCAGAACGCTAAGCGAATTATTGGCGCGGGAGGCAGGCGTACAAATGAGTAGCACTGGGGGTTTTGGAAAAAACTCAGGAATCAGTATTCGAGGGACTGAAAGTCGACATACTGTTCTTTTGGTAGACGGGATACGTTATGGCTCAGCAACGGTTGGAGCGCCTAACTGGGACAATATTCCACTTGAAATGATTGAGCGTATTGAGGTACTAAAAGGACCCGCATCTGCGCTGTACGGTAGCGAAGCTGTAGGAGGGGTGGTGCAAATTTTTACTCGAAAAGGCGAGCGAGAATTTATCCCCAGCGCATCAGTAACATTAGGAGTACACGATTATGCGCAATTAACAGCAGGGTTGAGGGGTGGCAATAATAATTTAACTTATGCTCTCGGATGGCAAGGCGCACACGATAAGGGGTTTTCAGCTACCAATGTTAATGAGCCTTTCGGCAATTTTAATCCTGATCCCGATGGTTTTAATCAAACAGGCTTTCACGCTTCTTTAGCATGGCGCCTGGATCCATCCTGGCGTATAGAGGCCAAGAGTCTCTTTTCACGGAGTTTTAACCGCTTTGATGATGGACAAGACGGCGCAATAAATGCAGATACGCGTGCCCGGTCTGAAGCAGCGGTAATGAATATAGGAGTAAAAGGAAGGTTTTTGCAAAGCTGGGAGACTTTCGTGAATATCAGTAGGAGTAAAGATCAATATTTACAGCTAGCAAGCGCAAGTTCTTATATTGATATTCCTTCGCGTTTTGATACAAAACAAGATCAAATAGCTTGGCAAAACGATATCTCCATCCCCTATGGCAAAGTTATGATAGGAGCGGAAAGTTTAAAGCAGACCATTGACAGCACTACTAACTTTGATCGTACCCAACGAATTATTCGCTCAATTTTTGTGGGTTTGAATGGGGTCTCTGCAAAGCATTACTGGCAAGCAAATGTGCGTCGTGATGAGAACTCTCAATTTGGAGGGAGTACCACAGGATTTGCGGGATATGGCTATCAACTGACCCCCCAATGGCGAGCCAATATTTCTTACGGAACCTCTTTTGTGGCGCCTTCTTTTAACCAACTTTACTATCCCGAATACGGAAATCCTTCTTTACAGCCAGAGCGAGGGCGCAATACCGAATTGAGTCTGGCTTATACCCATCCTAAACATCAGATAAAACTAATTTATTTTGAGAACAAAATTCGCGGCTTCATTAGTGCAGAAACCATAGCCAAGAATATTGCACAAACACGGATTGAAGGAAGCACGCTTAGCTATCAGGGAGACTTCGGGCCACTGAAACTACATTCCTCACTTAATCACCTCTCACCGCGCAATGTTTTGAGCGGCAAACAACTGCCTTTGCGAGCAGATCGCCAATTTACACTCGGTGCTAACTATAGTGGAATGGGTGCCTTAAAACTGGGCTTTTCTTTTCTAGCCGTGGGAAAGCGCTTTGAAGATGCCGCTAATACCTTGCAGATGGGGGGCTATGGCTTAGTTGATCTGTACGCAGATTATGTTTTCTATAAAGATTGGAGCGTGCAGGCTAAGTTAGTTAATGCTGGCAATAAACGATATGAAACTATACGGGGTTATAACCAGCCTAGCCGTGGCTTATTTATAAGTTTGCGCTTTGCACCGAAATAATAGTTTCACGCACCTAAAGAAGATTTTTTTGTGGTCCAAAAACAGGATTTAGAAATGCTTACCCAAAAATTTTTATTTTTGCTGTTAATGCTGGCCACGAGTTTTAGTCAAGCGCAGGTAGTTGTGAAGGATGATCGCGGGGTGAAGGTTCAGCTGGCTCAGCCTCCTCAACGGATTATCTCTTTAGTTCCCTCTTTAACCGAAATGGTTTGTCAGCTCGGTGCTTGTGAGCGTTTAGTCGCCACTGATCGCTACTCTAACTATCCAGAACAAGTGAGAAGTTTGCCAAAATTGGGAGGATTAGACGATGCGAATGCGGAGCTAATTCTCGCTTTAAAACCGGATATTGTTTTATTGTGGAATTCTGCTCGTATTCCAGCTCAACTGGAGTCGCTCGGTTTAAAGATCATTGCTTTAGAACCCAAAACCCTGCAGGATGTTGAGCGCATCCTACAAAAGATAGGGCAGCTTCTTGGAGGTAATGGGCAAGAACAAGCACAACTAATTTGGAAAGACATTAACACTTCTATTGATAAGCTAGCTAAAAATCTCTCCCCGTCTTTGCAGGCTAGCCGGGTTTATTACGAGGTAGACAGTGCATTTTATGCCGCCAGTGAAGCCTCTTTTGTAGGTCAACTTTTAACAAGGCTTGGGGTCAAAAATATAGTCCCGGCCAGCATGGGGCCTTTTCCACAACTTAATCCTGAATATGTGGTTCGCGCTAACCCCAGTGTAATTATGGTGAATCAGCATAATGCGCAAGGCCTTGAAAAACGTCCAGGATGGTCGAGTATTGAGGCTATAAGGCAAAAAAGAGTTTGTGTGTTTACTGTAGATCAAAGCGATGTTTTGGTGCGACCCGGCCCTCGAATGGCGCAAGCCGCTGGCCTGATGGTTCGCTGTTTAGAGCAGGGTCACCCATCTTGAAACCTAAAGCTCTTTTTTTAACGCTTCTGCTATTAAGTGCCGTACTACTGCTGATGGGTTTGGCGGCGGGTAGTAGAGGTTGGGAAGTCAATGCCGGCATTTTTGGCGATATGAGCAGTCCAATGGATAAGCTTGTCAGCCAACAAATCCTCTGGCAGATTAGAGCGCCGCGTTCTTTAGGGGCTTGGCTCGCAGGGGGATTGTTGGGCCTGGCCGGTGTGATTGCCCAAGGCTTATTCCGAAATCCTTTGGCCGATCCTTATTTACTGGGCAGTGCTGCCGGTGCACAGCTGGCAGTGGCTATTACTTTAACGCTTTTTACTTTATCTCCTGCAATAGACGCCTGGGTATTTCGTATAGGTTTAACAGGTGCAGCTTTTTTAGGGGCTTTGCTGGCAGTACTTTTAACGCTGACCCTGGCTAAAGGGGTGCAATACAGTCTAAGGCTCTTGCTAGCTGGTGTTATTGTGGGAGTGGTATTGGCGGCCCTGAGTTCTTTGGCCATGCTGATGACCCCAGACATTATGCGCGCTACCCAGGGTTTTATGTTAGGAACTACAGCATTTCTAAATTGGGGTAGTAATGTTGTACTGGGCAGTAGTGTGCTGGTGTGTGGGCTGCTTGCCCTGGGAAGCGCCAAGAGCCTGGATGCTTTGGCGCTGGGAGAGACTACAGCGCGTAGTTTGGGGCTAAAGCTAAACTATGTGCGCGCTGTGCTGGTTTCAGTCATCGCTTTCGCTACAGGCGCAGCCGTTTCCCAGGTCGGACTTATCGCTTTTGTCGGTTTGGTTGCGCCGCATATGATGCGTGCTCTTGTTCAGACCATGCATGGGTGGTTATTACCGCTTTCAGCGCTAAGCGGCGGAATTTTACTTTTAGCTGCCGATATTGCTGCACGATGGCTTCTGGCACCCCAGGAGTTACCTGTCGGTGTGTTGACTGCGGTATTAGGGGGTACGTATCTGCTATGGCTGATGCATCGCAAGGCTATTTGAGTTAACCAAAAATCGTCGCTATGTCTTCATTTAAGCCGATTGCTTTGCACGCCAGCTTTTCAAGCGTCTGCCTAGGTAAACAGCAGATACTAGGCCCTGTTAATTTAACGATCACGACTGGGCAATGGGTAGCGCTCGTAGGTCCAAACGGTGCGGGTAAGTCTACTTTGCTGCGCGCTTTAGCCGGGCTTGAAGCTGTGACGGGCCAACTTGAACTATTGGGGAAACCTTTGCAAAGCTACTCTGCTCGCCAACGTGCTACCCAGATAGCATGGTTGGGTCAAAATGAAGCTTACAACGAAGACTTCACTGCTTTTGATACGGTCATGCTAGGGCGGCTTCCTCATCAAAGATGGCTGGCCGCAGCTTCTAGTGAAGACTATGCGAGTGTAAAGCGAGCGATGGATTACACGCGCTCTTGGCATTTACGCAGCAGAATGATGGGCACTCTCTCTGGAGGAGAGCGGCAAAGAATACTCTTGGCAAGAGCATTGGCTGTAGAGGCTAGGGTGCTTTTGATGGATGAACCCTTGCTTAATCTAGACCCCCCTCATCAAGCAGACTGGCTGGATACGGTCCGTATACTATCCAGTCAAGGGACTACTATTATCAGTGTTTTGCATGAGCTCACTACTGCCTTGCAAGCTCAATCTTTAGTTGTGATGCAGGCTGGGAAAATTTTTCATCAAGGTTCCTGCGATGATAGGGCTACCCATCAAGCCCTCATAGAGGTTTTTGAGCAACGTATTGATCTGCATCAGGTGGGTACGCGGTGGGTGGCCTTAGCCGATTGTAGAAAGAGCCAGTTTTAGGGTCTATAAGGTTTTTTCCTGTCGCTATAAAAATAGGGTGAATAGGCCCTAGTTTTTTATAGTGTCAACAGCGTAAGCTATTGAAAATTTCAACCTCATCACAATTATCGAAAAATGATTGATATCACCGCAAAAAATTTTGAAGCAGAAGTGATAACCGCATCTGCACAGTTTCCTGTCTTAATTGACTTCTGGGCGCCTTGGTGTGGTCCCTGTAAAGTCATCGGACCTTTGCTGGAAAAGCTTGAAACACAGTACAACGGAGCGTTTCGTTTAGCAAAGGTGAACTCTGATGTAGAACAAGAACTTTCTGCCGCTTTTCAAATACGCAGTATTCCCACCTGTATCTTATTTAAAGACGGAAAGCCTGTGGACGGCTTTCAAGGGGCTTTGCCTGAAGGCCAAATCAAACAATTTTTGGATAAACATTTGCCCAAGCCAGAGGAAATCGAACTGACTGCGGCTCGCAAGGCCCGATTGGAAGGGGATAAATTTACTGCCCTTCGTAAAACCCGGGCAGCATTAGCCTTAAATCCGAGTTTTGATGAGGCTCGTTTTGATTTATGCGAACTTTTGCTCGATGACGCTAATACCGATGCAGCACGTGAAGAATTTTCTAAAGTGAGTGGACGCAGTCATACCGATCCGCGTTGGGTTGCGCTGGATGCTCGTCTAAATGCTGCCAGCAAAGCACTAAAACTCCCCGGGGTGGAGGCGCTTACTGCGGCGATTGCAGCAAACCCTAAAAACTTACAGGCGCGTTTTGATTTGGCTGAAGTCTACATTAGTGTGCAAGCTTATGAAGAAGCTCTGGAACAGTTATTGGCCATAGTGCAGACTGACCGCAGCTTTGAAGATGATATTGGTCGCAAAAAGATGATTGCTGTCTTTAATATGGCCGGAGCCCAGCCTGAGATTGTAGGCAAATGGCGCCGCAAGCTAGCCACCGTCTTAAATTGAATAGTTGGAAAGGATGGGCTGCTGTGTTAAGAGGGGTTGCGGGGGCAGGATTTGAACCTACGACCTTCGGGTTATGAGCCCGACGAGCTACCAGACTGCTCCACCCCGCGTCAACAATTGGGTAAATTATATCACTACTATCAAAACCCTTTAGCTTATTTCAGCCTTTCGAAAGCGTTTTTAATAAAACCTTATATTTCAAGATTATCAATAAGACGTGTTTTACCTAAGCTTGCTGCTGCCAACACTACCAGTTTTTCTTCTGCTATTACTTCCTCAGCAGTAGGCCTTTGCAAATTGCTGCGCTTGCGAATAGCAATATAGTCTGGTTTCCATCCTCTTTTGGTTAATTGCTGCATCGCAGCCTCTTCTATCTGGGCTAGATTTTTTTCTCCTGATTGCACCGCTGCCTGGACAGATTTAAGTATGGCATACAACCAGGGAGCTTCTGCTCGCTCAGCATCCGATAAATAGCCATTGCGGGAAGATAAAGCCAAGCCGTCGGGCGCGCGCACCGTTTCATGAGGAATAATCTCTATAGGCAAGGCAAACTGCTGCACCATACGTCTTACAATCATCAGTTGTTGGTAATCTTTTTTGCCAAAAAGCGCCACGCGGGGCTGTACGCAGGAGAATAATTTCATGACGACGGTAGTTACCCCACCAAAAAAGCCAGGTCTGAATTCTCCCTCTAAAATATCGGCAACCTCATGGGGGGGGCTAATACGATAGTCCTGTGGTACTGGATAAATTTCTTTTTCCAGAGGTGCAAACACACAATAAACGCCGTTAGCCTGGAGTTTTTCACAGTCCTCTGTCAGGGTACGAGGGTAGGTATCAAAATCTTCATTAGGCCCAAATTGCAGCCTGTTTACAAAAATACTTGCCACAACCGGATCGCCATAATCGGCGGCGGTGCGCATCAGTTTTATATGGCCTTCATGCAGATTACCCATGGTTGGAACGAAAGCCACTTTATCGTGCCCCCGCATTTGGTCACGTAAATCCCTGATAGTATGAACGACTTTCATTAGCTAATATTCCTAAATTAAAGTAGCTTAGATAAGTACTTAAGGCTGCGGCTTTGCATCATAACCATAAAATAAGTTTTTAACTGGCCAAAGCTTAAATTCAAAGAGGTTTACTATGTTTAGAGGGATAGCTTATACGCTTTTTTTTCTGGCAGGAGCCGCCCAAGCAGCATTAGATATTGGCGAGAAAGCCCCTGACTTTACTATCGATGCGGCATTAGCGGGAAAAGTCTATAAATATTCGCTAGCCGAATCTCTAGCCAAAGGACCCGTGGTTCTATATTTTTTCCCTGCCGCGTTTTCTTGGGGTTGCTCCTATGAAGCGCATAGTTTTGCAGAAGCCGTGAAGGATTTTGAAGCATTGGGTGCTTCAGTCATTGGTATTTCTGGTGACAATATTGAAACTTTACGCAAGTTTTCCGTGCAGGAGTGCCAAAACAAATTTCCGGTAGCTTCCGATGAAACGAAGATCATTATCAAATCTTTTGATGCCTTGATGCAGGCTAGACCTGACTACGCCAATCGAATCTCCTACGTAATTGCCCCCAATGGCCGTGTCGTTTATCAATACACTAGCTTAAATCCCCTCAAACATGTGGAAAAGACTCTCACCGCCCTACGCGTTTGGGCAGAGACAAAAGAGAAAAACAAGTAAGCACAAGAGAGAAGGTATTTCAAAGAAAAGAATTAATAGTCTAAAAACACGTCATCCTAAAAGCTAGCGAATGCGTTTTGCACAGACGCCGCTGGCTTTTGAGCTTAAGACACATGATCTTCTAGTCCAGTTTGTCAGTATTTAAGTGTTGTGATTTGACTTATTTTGGGGTAACAGACCTTTTTAGGTCCAAACACATCCTTGTATAAGTTGAGAAAAAGGTAAACTCAGCTCGGTCTTGTTTAGTAATTATGTAATACCAAGGCATTCAGTTTTTATTTTTTAACATCCACAGGAGATAGAATATGAAGAAGCTAACACTAGCAGCAGTGGTAATTGCCCAGGCATTAGCCCTGAGCGCCTTCGCTGAAGACACCAAACGCGCTGAAGTTAAGGCTGACGCTGCGGCGGCTAACAAAGCAGGGACCATTGCTAAAGGAGACGCTGATGCTAAAGCTGGCAAGGCAGCTGATACTGCAACCACCAAGCCCCGTGCTGATGTGAAGGCCGAAACTGCTGCTGCTAACAAGGCAGGTACTATCGAAAAGGGCGATGCTTCTTCTGATGCTGCTAAAACCGCCCCTGCTGCTAAAGTAAGCAAAGAGGAAAAAGAAGCCGCCCGTGCAAAACGTAAGGCTGAAACTGCAAAAGCCGTAAAAGCCGGTGAGATTGCAAAAGGCGAAGGTGCACCTAAGTAATTACAACTGAATCATTCTCTTTTAAACAAGAGCTTATTTTTAATAGCAGCGTAAGCTTTTAGTTTGCGCTGCTATTATTTTTTGCCGCAGTGTTTGCTGGTACAGGGTTACTGGGTGAGGTAGCAGTAGGAAGTCCAGTAGAGAGGGGGGTGTCTTTAAACTCCCAATTTTTCCAGGCATTGAGTACGGCGCTAGGGTAAGGATCACGGCCCCGTGAACCGTTATAGCGGCCTAAGGCTAAAAATAGATTGCCGTTTTCCCTATCAATATAATGCCGCAAAATAATGCAGCCATACCGCAAATTGGTTTGCATATGGAACAACTTGCGCACATCTCCATCACCGATAGTACGTGTCCAAAAAGGCATTACTTGCATGAGCCCGCGTGCGTCTGCGCTGCTAATAGCGTATTTGCGGAAATTGGACTCTACTTGGATAAGACCCAGCACCAAACCAGGATCCAAGCCAGCACGTTTTGCCTCGTAATAGATGGTTTCCAGCAGTTCACGGCGGGTGCGTGCATCCGTATCTTTGCGTCTTTTGGCTAATCTGTCGCTCATCTCTCCTAACCAATTGAGATAGCGAATACGATCTTCAATTTTTTCATAGCGCCAGCGGCGAGGTGCATCGTCCCGCACGGCTGCAGCCAGGGCAGTACGGACTGAATCCGCTAGTTCTTCTTCTTTTTGAGCGCCGGCCTGAACCGGCTGAATAAGGCAAAAAAAAGCTAATCCCAAACCCCATGCCGTAAGTTTTACAAAGCTTTGCAGGCCGCTGGCTTCCCAAGGCTTTACGACAGGGGCTTTCGAGCTTATTAGCTTGCAAAGGCTCCTACATAGGCGGACAGGAGGCAAGCGGATTTTTAAAATCATTATTTTTGCAAAGCAGCTTGAAGGTGTTCTACGATAGCAGCGCTTGCTATAGAAGTTGCCAGGGCATCGGTGCGCTGTTGGTATTCAACAATACCTTGTGCCAATCCACGTTCGCCAATGGTAATGCGATGCGGTATACCGATCAATTCCCAGTCAGCGAACATTACCCCTGGCCGTTCGCCTCTATCGTCCAGGATTACATCTATTCCAGCCGCTTTAAGCTGGGTATACAGCGTATCAGCCTGGGTTTTAACAGCCTGGCTGCGTTCATAGCCTACGGGGCAAATAACGACTTCAAATGGTGCCATGGCTGCAGGCCAGATAATCCCTTTTTCATCATGTTGCTGTTCAATAGCAGCCCCTAAAATTCGGGTTACCCCGATCCCATAGCAGCCCATCTGTAGGAGAGCGGGTTTACCTGTCTCGTCCAGGAAAGTAGCATTCAAGGGCTTAGAGTAAGCCGTACCGAGAAAAAACACATGTCCTACTTCAATTCCACGATCAATGGCGAGCATCCCCTTCCCATCCGGGGAAGGGTCGCCTGCCTGTACATTACGCAGATCAGCCACTACGTCTGGCTCTGGTAAGTCACGCCCCCAATTAACCCCTACCATATGATGGTCAGCTTCATTGGCACCCACTACAAAATCGCTCATGTTGGCAACCGTGGTATCTGCAATAATTTTCACAGGTTTTTGTAAATTGATTGGGCCTAGATATCCAGGTTTAGTGCCAAAATGTTCCAGTATTTCCGCTTCTGTGGCAAAGCGGAAATCCTTACCGAGCTCTGGGATTTTGCTGGCTTTAATTTCATTAAGTTCGTGATCACCCCGCAGTAGAAGCAAGAACAGCTGCGCTCTACCAATGGCTTCCTTTTCATCTACTACATCCTTTGCCAGCACAATGGACTTGACCGTGCTTTGCAAAGCGACATTTAGAAAAACTGCCACATCACTACAGGTAGATTTACCAGGAGTGGCGAGCTTTTTCAGGATTTGTTGTGGCGCCCCTCTCTGTATGAGCAAGGGTAGAGCCTGGGCCGTTTCAATATTGGCGGCATAATCAGAAGAGGGGCAATAGGCAATCGCGTCTTCTCCCGTCTCTGCGATAACCTGGAACTCATGTGAACGATCCCCCCCAATGGCACCATTGTCTGCAGCTACGGCACGAAATCGTAAGCCCAGGCGTTGAAATATCCTGTTGTACGCTGCATACATGCTCTCATAGCTTTTGGCAGCAGCCTCGGGGGAGCGATCAAAACTGTAGGCATCTTTCATGGTGAACTCGCGTCCCCGCATTACCCCAAAACGTGGCCGGCGTTCATCCCGGAATTTGGTTTGAATATGGTAGAAGTTTTTAGGTAGTTGGCGGTAACTTTTGATCTCTTGTCTGGCAATATCCGTGATAACTTCTTCGGAAGTAGGCTGCACAATGAAGTCCCGACCGTGCCTATCCTTGATGCGCATCAGCTCGGGACCATATTTTTCCCAACGACCTGATTCCTGCCATAATTCAGCAGGCTGCACTACAGGCATTAATAATTCAATAGCCCCTGACGCATCCATTTCTTGACGAATAATAGTTTCAATCTTGCGAATGGACCGCAAGCCCAGAGGCATATAACTATAGATTCCAGCCGCCAGTTTTTTTATAAAACCCGCTTGCGTCATCAGTTTTTGGCTGATGATATCCGCGTCTGCGGGGGGCTGTTTTTGGGTAGAAATGTGAAATTGACTAGCGCGCATTTGCTATTTACTCTCAGGCTTGTGTATAAGATAAGCAACATTGTAAAGATTTGAGGTTGTTTTATGCTAGACAAAGAAGGCTTTCGCCCAAATGTCGGCATCGTGTTGCTTAACCACAAAAACGAGGTCTTTTGGGGTAAACGAATAAAAGAGCATTCCTGGCAGTTTCCGCAAGGCGGTATTAAATACGGGGAATCCCCGGTTCAGGCGATGTACCGTGAGTTACAAGAGGAAACAGGTTTGCTTCCCCATCATGTGAAGATCTTGGGCCGCACACGCGGCTGGTTACGCTATGAGGTGCCGGATCATTGGGTTCGTCGTGAATGGAGAGGTCACTATCGTGGTCAGAAACAGATTTGGTTTCTCGTGAGACTGGTAGGTCGCGATTCAGATCTGGATTTGCGCGCTTCTACCCATCCTGAGTTTGATGCGTGGCGCTGGTCAGAGTTTTGGGTTCCGCTGGACGCAGTCATTGAGTTTAAGCGGGAGGTCTACCAATTAGCGTTGACTGAACTCGCTCATTTTATAAACCATCGGCGTGATCACAATCGTTATCTGCGGGGTCATGTCTATCCGGTTGAACCACCTGATGCCGCTCCTGATATGCAAACGCCAGAGGTACCTTTTAAAACGGGCAAGTCTTAAGACCTAACCGATGTGCACTCTAGTAGCGAAAAAATGGGTGAATTTAACGCTAAAAACTACCTTCGTTGGTTGAGGCGGATGTTTAGCCAATTTAATACATACTTTAAATGCACAGAGATTTTTCGAAAGGCTCTTAGATGAGTAATTCAAACTACAGCATTCAGGTAATTGAACGGATTGCTTGCTTGCTGGATACACTTTCAAGCTCTGCTGGAACCTCTTCACTAAAGCAGTTGGCCGCTGCTACCGGCCTGCACCCTTCTACCACACACCGTATCTTGAATGATTTGGCTCAATATCGCTTAATTGAACGGGTGCAACCGGGGCGCTACAAATTAGGCTTGCGTTTGCTGGAACTAGGTAATTTAGTTAAAGACCGTTTAAGCATCCGCGAAATAGCCATTGAACACATGAGAGCCTTACATCATGCTACTGGGCAGACCATTAATCTTTCGGTAAGACAAGCTGATGAGATCATTTATGTAGAACGTGTCTATAGCGAACGTTCGGGCATGCAAGTTATCCGAGCCATTGGAGGACGTGCTCCACTGCATTTAACCTCAGTAGGCAAATTGTTTTTATCGGTAGATGAGCCAAAAAACGTTCACAGTTATGCAATGCGGACTGGCTTACTGGGTCAAACTCCTAATTCCATTACCCAGCTGGATAAACTGGAGAGGGAATTAGCCCATATTCGCCAGCTCGGTCTGTCGCGAGATAATGAAGAGCTAGAACTTGGCGTAAGTTGTATTGCGGCAGGTATACAGGATGATACTGGTAAATTGGTAGCAGGCTTATCAGTTTCTGCTCCCGCCAACCGCTTACGAGATGAGTGGGTAGAAGCCTTAAGCGCTTGCGCCTTAAGAATTTCTGAAGCGCTGGGTTTTCGCTCTTCCACCAAAACTTCAATGATGTATTAAACAGAATTTTACTGGGGTGCCTGGTGTTTTTATATCTATTAAAAGCCTCTCTTCATCTAAGAGGTTTTAGCAGTTCTGTTACGCCGCTAATTTTGCTGCCAGCTTGAATTCCCCTTTGCTTAAACCACCCTAAATTTACTTCCAGTGCAAATTTGGCGGGTTTGACAGCACAGTGATTCTCTAAGGTTTGGGGCTGCATATCTTCAATGTTCAAAATACGACCTTGCTCGTCTAAAAAAGCGACTGAGAGCGGTATCAAGGTGTTTTTCATCCACATGCAATGCAGCGCATTTTGCTCAAAAATAAATAACATTCCTTCATTGGCTGCCATTTTCTGCCGAAACATTAAACCTTGCTGACGATGTTCATTGTTTGCAGCAATTTCGGCTTTAATCAAATGCACTCCCGCACTTAACTGGATAAGCGGCATGCTTTGTGCCTGGACGGTAGCTCCTAACACTACAACAGCAAGTAAGGCGCTTAAGAGAGATCTGTTTAGAAAACTCAGCATGAAAAGGGCTGTCCGAAGATTAACTTAATACAGGCTGTCCACAGGGATGATGAGACAGCCAGTTTAGAGAGTGCAGTTAAGCTTTTTTAATCTTTTCAAGCATTTTGAAAACGCTTTTTGGAGCACCATTAAACAAACGCTTGTACCGTTTGCCCAAACATTTGCGTTCCAAGGTATTACGGCGGGTGCGGCTTTTTTCTGCCATAAGAATCTCCTTAAAAATAGGGTGTAAAAACAGAGTTTACTGTAGGAAACAAAGCGATGCTAATAAAGCGTTTCATCGGACAACTTCTAGTAAGTAAGCAAAGCGGAGCAGCTTTTTGAGGTTCAGCGTATTTTGAATGCATCTGTACTTTTAAATCTGTTGTAGGGATTACTCACAAGATATCTAGAAGTTTTTCTTTAGGTCAAGGAAACCCCTTGTGATTCAAAATACGTTTGGAACATAAGGGCAAGAGTAGTTATCAACACCGTGGCGCCGATTAGTAGGCTTATAACTGCGATGAGAACGCAGGACCAGCCATTCTCAGAATGATGTTTAGAGTGGCTATTAAACCGTATATCCCAGGTTTCATCGGACGTGAGGCTAATGATAATGGCTTCTAGCAGGCTGGCAATAACTGCAATTATTCCGATAAAAAAAACAGTTTCCTGAAACCATTTTTTACTTTCAAAGGAAAGAATAAAAAAGGGGATACACAAAGGATATAACCACCACCATTTAGACCCCAAATAAAGCCGATGTGCACCTAAAGGGCCCAGCAATAGGGCTAATAGACCCGCAATGGTTTTTGATTTGTGAGGCATCATTAACAATCAATATTTTATTTTTGAATCCTGGATGTCTAGTATGAACAAGCCCTTGCTGCAAAGCTAAAACCAGTGTTGGGGTAGGGCAAGGTAGAGCAAGCACGACAGGGAGGACTCAGGTAAAGAAATACGATCACACAAGCCCTTGTTCTGCCATAGAAACCGCTTGATCCTCTACCACAATAAAATGGTCGTGCACTTTTACATCAATCAATGCCAGAGCTGCTTTAAGCATTTTGGTTAAAGCAATATCTGCTGCACTAGGAGTGGGTAGTCCAGAAGGGTGGTTATGGGCCAAGATTAATGCAGCAGCGTTGTAGTTTAGCGCAGCCTTAACGACTTCTCGTGGGTATACACTGGTCTGGGTTAGCGTACCGCGAAATAAAGGTACAGATGCAATGAGCTGATTTTGCGCGTCCATAAAAACTGCCATGAATACCTCGGAAGTTTCTCCAGAAAACAAAAGCCGCAAATAATTCTGTACGAGCAAGGAAGTTCCTAGCGCAGGTTTGATTTTTAATTGTTCGGCCAAGGCGCGTTTGCCCAAATGTAAAGCGGCCTGAAACTGAAGGGCTTTGGCTTGTCCCAAGCCTTTGATTTTGGCAACTTCTTTAGGAGAAGCGCTTAACAGGGCATGAATACCTCCAAATTCGTTTAAAAGTTCCCGGGCTAAATCCACGGCACTTTTGCCTGCAATCCCTACCCGTAGCAAAATAGCTAATAATTCTGCGTCAGACAAGGCATCGGGCCCGCGAACAATTAGTTTTTCTCGTGGTCTTTCGTTTTCTGGCCAGTCAGTAATAGGCATTTAAATACTTTCAAAGAAATGGAATATGTCTGATCCGATACCCCTGTTATCACCTGTAATCAAAGAGGACTCCTTTGTAACTTTGCATTACAAAATTACGGTAATTAATATCGATGGAAAAGCAGACCATGATTTTCTCAACACGTTTACAGAAAAACCAGCGACCCTTCAACTCGGAGCAGGGCAATTAGCTTCTTTTTTGGAAAGAAAGTTGCTGGGACTGGCCCAAGGCAGCCATCATATATTTGATTTTCCAGCAGGTGTTGCCTATGGGGAACATAATCCAGAACTGTTACAGCAAGTAGCTCGTAAATTGTTTGACCCAGAAAGTAGAGCCGATCGGGACTTTAAGCCCGGCGATATTATTGAGTTTTCTGCTCCGGGCAAAGGAAGTTATGCTGGAGTGCTTAAAGAGTTGAATACGACCGGAGCACTGTTTGACTTTAATCATCCCCTGGCAGGTCATAGGATTCGCTTCGAAGTAAAGGTAATAGGTGTGTTATGAATAATTCGGAAGTTTTATTGGCTAGCCCCCGCGGTTTCTGTGCAGGAGTGGATCGTGCCATCGAAATTGTTGAGCGTGCCCTGCAATTGTTTAAACCGCCTATTTATGTGCGGCACGAGATTGTTCACAATACGTATGTGGTTGATTATCTGAAGGCAAAAGGTGCGATTTTTATCGAAGACATCAGTCAAGTTCCATTGGGCAGTACCCTTATTTATTCGGCGCACGGGGTTCCCCGCGCTGTACGAAGGCAGGCTGAGGCACGGGGATTAAAGATTTTTGATGCAACCTGTCCTCTTGTAACCAAGGTGCATGTAGAGGTGATGAAACTGCGTCGCGAGGGATTTGAAATTATCATGATTGGCCACGCGGGTCACCCCGAGGTGGAGGGCACGATGGGTCAGGCTGAAGAAGGAGAGGCTAGCGGCATGATGTTGGTGCAAACAGTGGAGGATGTTGCGTCTCTACAAGTAGCCGATATTGAAAAGCTGGCCTATGTCTCCCAGACTACGCTCTCGGTAGATGAAACGGCAGACATTATCCTGGCGCTTAAAAAGCGTTTTCCGCATATCCGCGGCCCTAAAAAAGAAGATATTTGTTATGCAACACAAAACCGTCAGGATGCCGTGAAATTCATGGCTCCCTTGGTGGATGTAGTGATCGTGGTGGGTTCTCCAACTAGCTCTAACTCCAACCGGCTACGCGAAGTAGCCGAAAAAAAAGGGGTGCCTGCTTATATGGTGGATTCGGCTCAAGAAATCCAACCGCAATGGTTAATGGGGGTTAAGCGTTTTGGGGTCACGGCCGGAGCTTCTGCACCAGAGGTATTGGTGCAAGAGGTCATTGCAACCCTTAAGTCTTACGGTGCTCAATCCGTCCGGCAGCTTGACGGTGTGACAGAACATGTAACTTTTCCCTTACCGCGGGGGCTTAAACCCGATGTAGAACGAATAGCCTTTAATGAGTGACGATTGCACTCGAGTAGATACAGCCTACCTATTCTAGATTCAGGAGAGTTAACATGCGATTTATCTTCAACGCTATTTATGCTGTGATTGTTTCTGTATGGAGCCTTAGCGTATCAGCACAGTCTAACTGGCCGGGGAACAAGCCTATTAAGCTAATTATTCCCTTTCCGCCTGGCGGTACAACTGATATTGTCGGCCGATTGGTTTCGCAAGAATTAGGCAAGCAACTAGGAACATCGGTGGTCATTGAAAATCGGGGCGGTGGTGGAGGCTCCATCGGTGCTCTTGAAGTGGCCCGCGCGGCTCCCGATGGTTACACCTTGGGGATGGGAACAGTTTCTACCATGGCGGTGAATCCTGCTTGCAATCCAAAGTTGGCTTATGACCCGATCAAGGATTTTGCACCGATTAGCAATCTTGCACACACCGCCAATGTAATCGTGGTGCATCCAAAAGTTCCTGCCCAGGACATGAAAGAGTTTATTGCTTTGCTGAAGAGAAATCCTGGGAAATATTCCTTTGCTACCAGTGGTACTTGCGGTATTGCTCATATGATGGGTGAGCAGTTTAAAGTTTCAACCGGGACTTATATGCTCCATATTCCTTATCGGGGTTCAGGGCCTGCCTTAAATGATACGCTGGCCGGGCAAGTAGAGGTCATGTTGGATAATTTGCCTTCTTCCATGCCTCATATTGCTGCGGGGAAATTAAGACCTTTGGCCGTTGCCTGGACAAAACGGCTGGATACTATGCCTACTGTGCCTACTTATAGCGAATTAGGGCTTAAAGAGATGAATGATCCTGCCTGGTATGGCTTACTTGCGCCAGCAGGTACACCTAGGGAGATCATCGCCAAAATTCAGGCGGCCGCTAACAAAGCCGTATTTGATCCAGCAATTGCCAAGCGCTTGCGGGAAGCGGGGGCTGAGCCTGTAGGCAATACCCCCGAGCAGTTTGCCGATGAAATCAAAAAAGAAAGGGAGAAAATGCTTGCTCTCGTTAAAAGGCAAAATATCAAATTCGAGTAGTCGGTGTTTTAATAAATCCGGAAAGTCTCGTAAATATTGAATGCATGGCTGAATCTTACGCATCAATACTGGAGCCAGAGGAGACGCGGTTAATCGATGCGTTTATTGATGCCTTATGGTTAGAAGATGGTTTGGCTAAAAATACCCTGTCGGCTTATCGCAGTGATTTAAATGCGCTGGGTGTGTATTTAAAACCTTTAGGCTTAAGCCTCACGGCGCTTAAAGAGGCAGATCTGTATGGCTTTCTGGCGGCACATATTGGAGGTAAATCCAGCAGCAGTAATAGAAGACTTGCCACGCTACGCCGTTTTTACGCCTGGGCGCTGCGAGAGCGCCATATCGCAATAGATCCTACCCAACGTATTCCCCTTGCACGGCGTGCTCCGCGCACTCCCAAAACCCTCTCTGAAACGCAGGTGGAGGCTTTACTATCAGCCCCCGTTGTTAGTGAGCCGCGGGGTTTAAGGGACAGGGCTATGTTGGAATTGATGTATGCCAGTGGTCTAAGAGTCAGTGAACTGGTCGATTTAACAGTAATGCAGGTGGGTTTAAACGAGTGCGTGGTACGGGTGATTGGAAAGGGCTCTAAAGAACGTCTGGTACCTTTCGGGAATGTTGCCAAACAATACTTAGAACAATATTTGCACGAGGCCCGCCCGCTGATTCTGAATCAACAACTCAGTGACGCGTTGTTCGTGACTTCCCGCGGAGCTGGGATGACTCGTCAGATGTTTTGGAATATTATTAAAAAGCATGCGCTAACCGCTGGCATTCACACGCCACTTTCTCCCCATACGTTAAGGCATGCTTTTGCGACCCATTTACTTAATCATGGCGCAGATTTACGAGTAGTGCAGCTGTTGCTGGGCCATGCAGACATTACTACCACACAGATCTATACCCATATTGCCCGGGAGCGACTCAAACAAATACATCAACATCATCATCCCCGCAATGCTAAGGCGGTAAGTCATAAATAGCATTTTTACTGGGAACGCAGTAACACTATTAATGCCCCGCTTCCCCCTTCAGCGGGGCGGGCTGCCACAAAAGCGATGACCTCCTGTTTCTGTATCAGCCAGTGCTTCACCTTTGCTTTAAGAACAGGCTCCTTATCTTTACTACCGTGCCCTTTTCCATGCACTATCCGCACGCAGCGCAGCCCTTTTTTGTAGGTTTCCCGTAGAAAATCTGCAAGCTGCAGCCGTGCTTGTTGGCTGCGGGCACCGTGTAAATCTAGCTCGTCTTGAATCGTCCAGAAACCTCGCCTTAGTTTGCCTAATACTTGCGGCCCTATTCCTTCGCGGCGCCACGATAATTGGTCGTCAGTTTCTAGTAATTGCTCGATCCCGAACTCATCAGAAAAAATGTCTACCAATACCTGTGCTTCATCCCGTTCTCGCTGGTGTGGATAAGCCTTAGGCTTAGGTTTGCTGAGCGTAGCTTTGCCGCAATCCGCAAGAGGTTTGACATCTTTGACAGCATCGCGAAAAAGGCGTGCCTGAGCCAAGCGTTGTGCAGTAAGCAGCGCCTCTTGGCGAATCCGATTTTCCGTTTCGATCCGCTGCTGCTGCAACTGATCTCGAATCGCTTTCAGTTGTTCAAAGGAAGACATAAAAGGGAGGTATATCCTTGTAACAAAGCCCCTATTTTGAAAACAGCTTGCTTTTAAGGAAGGTTCTTGCCATTTTTTAAATGGCTGTCTGCTCCAAAAATCGCTGTGCGTCCAGCGCCGCCATACAACCTGTACCGGCGCTGGTAATTGCCTGGCGATACACGTGATCGGCAACATCACCGGCCGCAAATACCCCGGGAATGCTGGTCATGGTGGCAAAACCTTCGGTGCCGCTTTTAACTTTAATATATCCACTGGCCATTTCTAATTGACCTGCAAATACGGCTGTGTTGGGCTCATGCCCAATGGCAATGAAACAGCCCTGTACGGCAATTTCCTTTACTGCACCACTGCGGTTATTGCGGATTTTTACGCCCGTCACTCCCGTGGTGTCACCCAAGACCTCTTGCAGCTCATGAAAATATTCAAATTTGATTTTTCCCTCTGCTGCTTTGGCATGCAGTTTATCTACTAAAATGGGTTCAGCTTTAAATTTATCTCGTCTATGAATCACGGTGACGGTGCGGGCAATACCAGACAAATAAAGTGCTTCTTCAACGGCTGTGTTACCTCCCCCTACCACACACACATCCTGGCCTCGGTAAAAGAAGCCGTCACAGGTTGCACAACCGGAAACCCCTTTACCCATAAAAGCTTGTTCGCTTTCTAAGCCTAAATATTTAGCGGAAGCTCCAGTGGCAATGATCAGAGCATCACAAGTATAGACTCCAGCATCGCCTTTCAACAGGAAAGGTTTTTGCTTTAAATCAACACTATGAATCTGGTCAAACACTATTTCAGTATCGAACCGTTGGGCATGTTTTTGAAAACGTTCCATGAGTTCAGGCCCTTGTACTCCCATAGCATCTGCTGGCCAATTATCCACATCAGTGGTCGTCATCAACTGACCGCCTTGCGCTAACCCCGTAATCAACACCGGCTTGAGGTTTGCACGGGCTGCATAAATAGCGGCGCTATAACCGGCTGGGCCAGAACCTAAGATTAATACGCGGGCATGTTTGCTGCTCATAAGGGATGCTTTCATTTTATGAAGTTTTTAAGGCACTATCTTGCCTAGACTAAGTGGGGATGTAAAAGAATCAGCTTCGATGAATTTTTTCAATCCGTGAATTATAAAAAATCAATATAGAATTTCTAACTACTCCTATCTGTCGGCTGCTACTTTTACAAAGAGAGTTTTGCCTGCAAACTTTTTTGATTTTGTACTATCCAGTCATATTGCTCAGGAGTGTCGGGAACTTGCAGGCCTCGTGCCTTACTGAGCAAATGAAAAGCTTCTACGGGGGTATAGCCGTGTCGGACTAATACCGCTGCAGATAATAATCCTGTACGGCCAATCCCGGCCCGGCAATGGATTACCGTATTTGCACCTTGCAAAATATTGTTATAAAGGTCTTCTATCAGCAGACGGGTTTTGGATAGAGAATGGGGAATGCCGCGGTCTTTAATGGGAAAATGCACATACTCCATCTTCTTAGAGGCACACAAGTCAACTGCGGTCGATAAGCCTAATTCTCTTATTTCCGCTTGCTCCAGCAGGCAAACTAAACGCTTGATACCAAAACGAGCGATACTGGTGAATTCTTCATCTATCCATTCCCCTGCAACAGGCTTGGCCATAATGGCCAGAAAACCTTCTCCTAGATGTGTGACTTTGTAAATGGAAGATGGCATGGTTTTATAAAGGGCAATATACGCCGCTCATCATAATCGTTAAATGAATGCTCGGGGCATACTCAGCCGAACGTTATCATTCCTACTCCGCAGGCGATTAAAGCTGCACAAATTACACGCTGCCAGAGATTCCCTTCTTTAAGTAATTTTGCACCGAAAAAAGCGCCTACCAGCATAGAAAGCTCGCGTGCCGGGGCCACATAACTGATGGGTGCATAACGCATGGCGGTTAACACGCAGATGTAGCCTAGCGGACCCAATACTGCGATGATTAGGACGTATTTCCAGGTACGTCTGTATTCGCTAGCTACTTCTGGCAAGCGTTTAAGAGCATGAGGACCTGATAAAAGGCATCGCATTAAGTGGCTAACATAATCCAGCAGTAAGGGAGCAATTCCTATATAGCGTACGGCATACCCGTCTATTACGGTATAGCTTGCAATCATAAGCCCGGTACAAATCCCCCAAAATAATCCGGCCTGTGCCCGGGAATTGGGATTAATGAATAGTTTATGGCCTCCCGCGAGTAAAAATACCCCCAGTACTACCACAGCCGCCCCTATCAACGCTTGGAGGCTGGGTTGTTCTTTGAGTAAGAGGACGGCTACTAAAATAGTCACCAAGGGTCCGGTCCCCCTTGCGATAGGATAAACCGCCGATAAATCCGCCTCGCGATATCCTTTTTGCAATAGGGTGAAATACACTAGATGCAAAGCGCCCGAGACCATCATTAATCCCCAGGCTGCTGGCTGCCGAGGCAAACCTTCTTTTGCAAGGAGCCAAGCTACAGGCAAGGCATAGATACTCAAGGAGACTAAGGAACATAAGAGAAGAAAGAGCTGTCCACCTTGGGCTTTTTTAGCGGCCAGATTCCAGCTGGCATGCATTACGGCGGCCGCAAGCACTAGCGCAATAGCGATAGGAGGCATAGCTCGTCATATAACTTCAGGCTCATATGTCCTTTATTGTAGAAAATTTAAGAAAAAGCTGTCTTTCTTCCTTATTCTTGTTGTATTGTCTTGCCCTGACCGAACTTGACCTCAATTACAAGACTAATGAATTTAGGCTTAAGAAAAGAAGGCATATTAAATGAGTGGTGATGCAAGCACTATAGCGATGAGCAACGCAGTGAGTAACGCGTCTGCAAAAAAAATGATACCTGTCACTGTGTTGACAGGGTTTTTAGGGGCGGGCAAAACCACTCTGCTAAACCGTATCTTGACAGAACAACATGGGGAAAAAATTGCGGTTATTGAAAATGAATTCGGTCAGGAAGGGATAGATAACGATATTTTGGTGCAAGATAAGGAAGAACAAATTGTTGAAATGAACAATGGCTGTATTTGTTGTACCGTACGGGGTGATCTCGTTCGTATTTTAAAAGATCTGTATGCTAAAAAGCATAACGGTGCACTCAACTTTGACCGGGTTATCATTGAAACTACAGGAATGGCCGATCCGGGACCTGTAGCACAAACTTTTTTTATGGATGATGAGATTGCTGATCATTATCTGTTGGACGCTGTTATTACAGTTGTAGACGCCAAGCACGGACAGCAGACTCTGGATGAACAAAAGGAAGCGCAATCGCAGATTGGTTTTGCTGACCGTATTTTAATGTCCAAAACAGATGTCACTGAGCCTGAGAAGATTGATACTCTAAAAAAACGGATTCGTAGTATGAATCCGAGAGCCGGTATAAAAGAAGTGCATTTTGGTAACACGGACCTTAAGGACATCTTGGACATTCGTGGTTTTAACCTCAATGCCATTTTGGAAATTGATCCGGAATTTTTGAGCTCTGATGAACATACGCATGATGATTCGGTCAGCAGTTTTGTGTTCGGTTCAGATAAACCACTCGATGCAGCGCGGCTGGAAGAATTTCTTTCCGCAATTATTCAGGTTTACGGTAACGAACTTCTTCGCTATAAAGGCGTCCTTTATCTGGATGGAGTGGAGCGTCGCATGATATTTCAGGGCGTTCATATGATGATGGGAGCTGATGCAGGCAAAGCCTGGCAGCTAGGCGAAAAACGTCAGAGCAAAATGGTGTTTATCGGCCGAAAAATGCCTAAAGAGCTTATTCTCAATGGACTAAAACAATGTGAAATTAACAAAATTAAAAAACCATAGTTTTTGCTATCAAAGAAGCAAACAATAATAGGCATTAAATCGCAAATTAATAGAAAACACGACTAGATTTTAGAAAGTAAGGGTAGCCTTTATGCCAACCACCAAGACTGCAATGGGCAGCAAAGTTGCTGTTAAAAAATCCTCTCTTAAGACTGTTGAAAAACCCGGTTCTCGTAGCATGAGCACTAAGACTGCTAAGTCGGCGAGCGCTTCTGCGGTAAGCACCACCAAAAAACCGAAAGATTGGATTCCTACAGAGGCTGAAATTTTGTCTATGCCAGAATCCGAATACATGAATGCAGCTCAATTGCGATTTTTCAAACAAAAACTCCAGCAAATGGAGCAGGAAATTCTCAGTAATGCAGATGAGACTGTTGAACATCTTCACGAAAATGTAGTGGTTCCCGATCCAGCCGACCGCGCAACCATTGAAGAAGAACACGCGCTAGAGTTACGTACTCGGGACCGTGAGCGCAAGCTACTCAAAAAAGTCCAGCAGTCAATTGCCCGGATTGACAGTGGCGAATATGGCTGGTGTGAAGAAACTGGCGATCCGATCGGAGTGGCAAGGCTAATGGCTCGACCTACTGCTACGCTAAGTTTGGAAGCCCAGCAAAGGCGCGAGCTGCGGCAAAAAATGTATGGAGATTAAGAAAACCATCGACTTAAGAAAAAACAGCTTAGCAAGTGCACACGGTTTGACGCTTACTCATGTTTATTGCTACGGGCCTAGAATATTGCTATCCCAAAAGCCAAACCTTGATTTATCCAGAGATAGTGGCTTCAACGGAAGAACCCCTGTTGGTACGAGGATCTTCAGGTTGTGGAAAAACCTCGCTGCTGCACTTGCTAGCCGGCTTAATTACACCCAAGGCTGGCAGCATGTATCTGAACAGGCAGCTTTTTCAACCCCGTACACAAGCGGCCCTTATTCCTCAAATTCCGCATTTAATTAATAGCTTAACGGTAGCTCAAAATATTGCTACCGCTAGTTGGGCTGCAAACCGTACATTCGATATCGCCAGTCTTACCCCATCGCTTCTGGAAGTAGGAATTGCAGACTTAATGCAGCGTAAACCTGCACAATTATCGCGAGGACAAGCACAACGGGTAGCTCTGGTGCGAGCTTTGTCTCTCAAGCCCCAATTATTGCTGGCAGATGAGCCTACTGCCAATCTGGATGATGAAGCGGCGTTCGCTGCTATTAATCTTTTACTGCGCCAAGCCCGGTCTTTTGCCAGTGTGCTAATTGTGGCGAGTCACGATGGGCGAATCACACCCTTTTTCAAAAAAATTCTATCTCTTCCGGTCGCTGCGGATTCCTTAGCTAGAGCAAAAATTGAATAGCTTATTTCCTTCAGTGAATCTTCTAAGCTTGGCACTTGCGCATATTCGTTACACCTTAAGTGCTTTTATTGCCAATGCTTTTTTATTAGGGCTGGCAGTGGCCTCTATCGTTTTTTTAGCCGTAACTGCCGATGCTTTAGATCAAAGAGCCCGTGCCGATGCACAAGGAATTGATTTGGTAGTAGGTCCTAAAGGGAGCCCTTTACAGCTTGTTTTGGCTGCGCTCTATCACATTGATGTTTCTCCTGGAAATATTCCGAAAACCCAGGCCGATCAACTAGCGAAAAATCCCATGATTGCTAAAGCAGTGCCTATTAATCTGGGAGATAACTACCGCGGTTTTCGTATAGTAGGCACGGATACAAAGGCATTTACTGAGTTATATGGTGCTTTAGCTGCCGCGGGTAACTTACCTTTAAAAGCCATGCAAGCTGTAATAGGTTCACAAGTGCCTGCGCGCACGGGGCTGACGGTAGGGTCTCGTTTTGTGGGTGCGCATGGTTTGGCCGAAGGGGGGCCAGAACATAAAGAAGATGTTTACACCGTAACAGGTATTTTGGCCCCTACCGGTACGGTAATGGATCGACTGATTTTGACGCCACTGGAGTCTGTCTGGTTAGTTCATGAAGGGGAAGTCAGTGATATGGCTGAACGCAAGATATTGGAAGCTGAGAGGGAATATAGTGCACTGCTGATTCGCTATCGTAGCCCGATTGCTGCTGCAATTTTACCGCGGAATATTAATGCCAGCGACAAACTGCAAGCCGCCTCTCCTGCAGTGGAATCTGCCCGATTATTCAGCTTGTTGGAACCCGCTCTATTGTTAATGAAAGCTTTTGCGATGTTGCTTTTTGGAGCCGCGCTAATTTCGATTGGCCTAGCCACTACGGTGAGTTTGCGGGAGCGGCGCATGGACGCAGCTATTTTGCGGTTAATGGGCGCTTCAAAAGCAAAACTCTTACGTCAATATGCATTGGAAGCGGCTATGTTAGGCAGCGCCGGTGCGATAATGGGTTTGTTGATTTCAATCCTAGCCTTGCATGCTACGGCCGCATGGCTGGCGGCGGGGCCAAAAATTGTAATGACAGAATTAATCTTGCCGAATGCAGCTTGGCAGCTCGTACTGCTGGCATTACCGGTCAGTGTTTTAGCCGCTGCATGGCCAGCCTTTAAGGCCGCGCAGGTAGAAGTAGCCACCCTACTTGCAGAGCGCTAAAATTAATCAGCAAGCAAATCATTAGTTACATGACTTAAGAAAAATATAAGAATACGACAGGAAAACACAAATGAAGATAGCGGTTTTTTCAAGCATGTTGATAGCATTTTTGGCTATCACCAATGTTGGGGCTACGACAGAAAAAGAATCTGACGCCAAGCATCGTGCTGAGACAGTGGCACAACACAAGGCAATGGCTAAAGCGCATGAAGAGGCGGCGAAATGCCTGGAATCGGGTAAGTCCGAAGAGTCTTGTCACGAGCAATTACTAAAAGCCTGCAAAGGTCTGGGGATTGGCAAGCGGTGTGGAATGAAACACAGCCACTAAGATAAACAAGACAATGAAGTAAATACAACAGGCGTTTATTTAATGAACCTTTCTGCGTTTTTCAGGCACCGTTTTAGTTGGGGCTTTGTAAGTACCCTTTTGCTTCTGTTTAACCCCCTGAATGTGTGGAGTCAGACTGCACCGTCCTCGCGATTATTATCGGCTTTGCCTTCTTCACAGGTTTCTCTGCCAGAAGTTAAAGAAGCGGTTTCGTGGGATGTTTTATCCAAAGCTAAGGCTGTTAAGGTCAAAAACCGACTCACTACAGAGTTTCCAGCAGACGTGCTAGGCTTGAATAACCGCAATGTAAAGGTCGTGGGTTTCATGATGCCCTTGGCCCCCGGAGAAAAGCAGACCCATTTTTTACTCTCGTATTCTCCGCAAACCTGCTCTTTTTGCTTACCTGCTGGCCCTGAAGGGATGATAGAAGTGAAAGCAAAGATTCCAGTGAGGATCTCTTTTGAGCCTTTGGTGTTAAGCGGGAAATTTTCCGTGTTGACGGATGACCCTGCAGGGGTTTATTACCGCCTGACTGAAGCTGTCTTATCGCAACCCTGATTAATATCTGCGCATTTCTCTCACCCCCTTCTTTACATTTCTTTTCTAAATCATTCGAACCTCTGGTTGGCCTTACCCTGCCAGCGCACTGAGCTGGGTTTAAACCTATATTGCATTGCAGCGTGCATGCTTTGATTTTTTAATACACTATATGCGCATAAACGCATATATGAAGGAAGGAAAATGGCGAATCGGGAAGACCGGGAACAACTGGATCGTTTATATGAAAAGGTGTCCGGTTATTTTGGATTGTTTTCTGAGCCTATGCGGCTGCGCATTTTGCATTGTTTATGTGATGGCGAAAAGAGTGTTACAGATGTAGTCCAGAATGTAGAGGGGACACAAACCAATGTTTCGCGGCATTTGGCCTTAATGCACAAGCAAGGCGTGTTAGCGCGTCGTAAAGACGGGATTACGGTTTTTTATAGCATTGCAGATGAAAACGCGGTAGCGCTGTGTCGCAGTGTATGCACCCAATTGGCAGCTCGTATGGATGAGAATCGTCTTACTCCCAAAGCGGTACGTACTTTCATGGTTCAATCCTCATGAGTAAATTGTCTCTTACAGAAGGCCGTCTCTTACGGGCTCCGGAAAATTTTTTGCCTTCAGATTTCTCTGCTGAGGTATTGAAAAAAGGCCTTGATGAGGAACGCCGTAGTTTTTTGCGCCGCAGTTTTCTGGCCGCCAGTGCGGCGGTGGCTGCTGTGGGTGCAAGTGGACTGCATTCTAATCAAGCGGCTGCCGCTGAAGGTGAAGCCGCCATTCTGGAGTTGCCTGCCCACACTAAAGGCCTGGGGCAACCGGTGGCAGCAACGGGTTATGGACAGCCTTCGCAGTTTGAAAAAAATCTCCAGCGGCGAGAGAGTCCAGGCTTAAACCGGGTATCTGCCGCCTCGGTATCTTTTTGCCCACTGCAAGGCTTATTTGGCATTATCACACCCAACGGTTTGCATTTTGAGAGGCACCATCAGGGGTGGTGGGATATTGATCCCCGCCAGCACAGGCTGATGGTGATGGGACTGGTCAAGCAGCCTAAGGTCTACACGCTGGATGATTTAATGCGTTTTCCCTCTATTAGCCGCATGCACTTTATCGAGTGCGGGGCCAATACCGGCATGGAATGGGGCAATGCTGCCGTTCCTACCGTGCAATATACCCATGGGATGCTCAGTTGTTGCGAATACACGGGTGTGCCTCTGAAACTACTATTGGATGATTGTGGCATCGATCTAAAGGCAGCGCGGTATGTGCTTGCGGAAGGAGCAGATGGCGCAAGTCTGACCCGTACTATTCATATTGAAAACGCGCTGGACGACGTAATGGTGGCCTGGGGCATGAACGGTGAAATGTTGCGCCCTGAAAATGGTTATCCCTTACGGTTGGTAGTGCCGGGCGTACAGGGGGTAAGCTGGGTGAAATATCTGCGCCGTATAGAAGTGGGCGATCAACCCTGGTTCACTAGAGAAGAGGTACTGCATTATGTGGATTTAATGCCCGATGGTCGGCAGCGGCAGTTTACTTCTATACAAGAGTGCAAAAGCGTAATCACTTCACCTTCAGGGGGCCAGGTCTTGCTGGGTCAAGGCGCCTTTAATATTAGCGGACTGGCCTGGTCGGGCCGCGGGAAGATTCGGCGGGTGGATGTTAGTGTAGACGGTGGCAATAGCTGGCGCAGTGCTCGCTTGCAAACGCCCATACTGGATAAATGCTTGACGCGGTTTAATCTGGACTGGGTATGGGACGGCAAGCCCGCTCTACTGCAAAGCCGCGCAATCGACAGCACGGGTTATGTACAGCCTAACTATCGGCAGCTACGAGCCGTGCGGGGAAGTCGATCTATTTACCACAATAATGCGATTCAAAGCTGGCAAATCGCTGGTAATGGTGAAGTATTTAATGTACAGGTGAGTTAATGCAAAAGCTCCTCTTTACTCTCTGCCTTTTTGGTTTGCTCAGTACAGTCTGCGCCCAGGCTCCACTCAAGCCTATTGGTCGTTTAGCGACTCCGGCTGAAATCAAGGCCTGGGATATTGATGTACGCGCCGACCTTAAAGGCTTGCCAACAGGGCAGGGCTCAGTGGCAAAAGGTCAGGAAATATGGGATAAGCAATGCGCCTCCTGTCATGGGGTGTTTGGAGAATCCAATGAAGTGTTTCCGCCCTTGGTAGGAGGCACGACTGCCGAAGATGTTCGCAAAGGACGGGTGGCAGGTTTGGTTTCGGGTGCAGAAGCTTCCCGAACGACTTTAATGAAGCTTTCCCAATTATCTGCTTTGTGGGATTACATCCACCGTGCTATGCCGTGGAACGCTCCAAAATCTCTGAGTAATGATGAGGTCTACGCGGTCGTTGCCTACATTTTGCATTTGGGAGATTTAGTTCCGGCGGATTTTGTCTTGTCTGATAAAAATATGGCGGCTACTCAGACGCTGTTACCCAACCGAAATGGCATGAGCCAGGAGCACGGTCTTTGGCGCCTAAACGGCACGCCGGATATTCGCGCTAAGGCTTGTATGCAGAACTGTGCACCTGCTGGGCGAGTTAGCTCTGAACTGCCTGCTTACGCGCGGGATGCACATGGTAATCTGGCAGATCAAATGCGGCTAATTGGCCCAGTACGGGGAGCTCAGACAATAGCCATGCGAGATGTGCTGAGCGCATCTAAAGAGGAGTTGCGCGCCAATACAGCAATAGCTGAAGATACAAGCAAATTACTTACAAAACATGGGTGTACAGCTTGTCACGCAAGGGATACTAAACTCATTGGACCGTCTTTTTTTGACATCAGTAAAAAATATGAGAATCGGCCCGAGAAAGTAGCTGAACTGAGCAAGAAAATCCGCGAAGGTGGGCAAGGGGTTTGGGGCAATATTCCCATGCCTGCACAAACTCAGCTGAGTGAGTCAGAAGCATTGCTGTTGGTGAACTGGATCTTGAAGGCAAAAAAAGAATAATCTCGAGCTAACTAAAGAAGCGTTCTGATTTACAGTACTACTTAGCCAGCATTTATCAATTTACACTAATACAATATTCTTTACGGTTTACTATCACTTCACCTTTTGAAAGAATCCAATGCTTCCTACTTTTGACACTACCCTTGCAAACATACCACGCAGAAAAGTCCTTACTTCTGCCACACTGCTGGCTACCTTGACTGGTTTAGGTTTAATGCCGGGTTTAGCCTACGCCGCGCGCAATGAGAATGCTTTCAACGCTAAAACCGTAAGTGAAGCACTGAAGGCACTGGGCATTACCCCCGTGGAAAGTAAAGAGGTTGTGATTACCTCACCCGATATTGCAGAAAACGGAGCAGTGGTCCCCGTTACAGTACAAAGCAATTTACCCAAAACAGAAGAGATTTACATTCTCGTGGAGAAAAATCCTAATCCGATGTCAGCGGTGTTTACCATACCAGAGGGCACGGAAGCTTCTGTGCAAACCCGAGTGAAAATGAGCCAAAGTACGAATGTGCACGCGCTCGTGAAGGCTGGTGGCAAATTTTATACGGCGGTTAAAGAAACGAAGGTTACTCTGGGCGGTTGTGGCGGATAATTTTTAAGATTTTTAAACCATTGAATCAGCTTACCCCCAATCTTTATAAGCTTATTAAAGCATTTTTCAGTGAAAAACCGCTTAAACATTAGGGGAAAGCATTTAAAACATTTTTTGGAGCATTATCTTTATGGCAGATCCAATGAAAATTCGGGCGCAATCGAGTGCAGGTGTAACTGAGGTTAAAGTACTGATGGCCCATCCGATGGAAACTGGGCAGCGCAAAGACGCGGCAGGTAAAACCGTTCTTGCCCATTACATTACCGATGTGCTGGTTACTTGGAACGGTAAAACTGTATTGTCTGCTAACTGGGGCCCTGCCATTTCGCAAAACCCTTACCTCTCTTTCAAATTCAAAGGAGGGAACAAAGGGGAAAAAATCACAGTCACCTGGACAGACAATAAAGGGGATAAGCGCACTGACGAGGCAACGATTTCCTGATTTATAAGCTCGTTGAAATTTTTTTCCACCTTTTGATTGAATTGACTGAAGGCCTCGAACTATATGTCCAAATTCTTGATTCCAGCTCTGCTACTTGCGGCTACCCATGCTCAAGCACAAACAAGCAATGCTAGCGATGAGATTGCAAAATATCGCGCAATGCTCGCCGATGGTAACCCCGCTGAGCTTACCCAGCTTCAAGGCGAAGGTCTGTGGAAAATGCGCTCCGGGCCAAAAAATGCTTCACTGGAAAAATGTGATCTGGGTTTAGGTGCAGGGGTAATCAAAGGGGCTTATGCACAGTTGCCTCGTTATTTTGCTGATGCCAACCGCGTCATGGATCTGGAAACCCGACTGGTACATTGTATGGTTACTCTGCAAGGCAAATCCTTGGAAGAAGTCATCAAAAAACCTTTCTCCGAGCAGGGAGAGCGACAGACAGATTTGGAAGCCTTGGTGGCCTATATCGTGGATGAATCGCGCGGCATAAAGATTGCTGTGCCGCAGTCTCATCCCATGGAAAAGGCTGCCTATGCACGGGGTGAAAAAGCGTTTTTCTATCGGGCCGGCCCTTTTGATTTTAATTGTGCCTCTTGCCATGGCGGTGACAATAAACGTATCCGTTTGCAAGATTTACCCAATCTGGCCGGTAACTCTGTGGCCGCACAGAAAGCTTTTGCTAGTTGGCCCGCTTATCGTGTCAGTCAGGGGGCGGTGCGCACCATGCAATGGCGTATGTATGATTGTTTTAGACAGCAACGTTTTCCTGAGTTGAAATACACTTCTCAAACTGCTATTGACCTAATTACCTATCTAGGTGTCAAGGCCAAAGACGGCATTATGGAAGCGCCTGCCATCAAACGTTGATGAGCACGCTAAAACTCTATACCTTCATGAACAATTTCACCAAGAGCTCCGCCTTATGAAAATCCTGCTCCTTACTAGCTGTCTGGCATTGGCTTCCTGTGCTACAGACCACGGCATTACGACCGAAGAATCTACGGCCACCATTAAGGCTTCTTTTGCAGAGCGCGGCATTGCCAAGCTCGATAGGCTGAATCAGTCCGATCTGCAAAAAACCTGTTCTGAATACGCTGATCGCGAATTACCAAAAGCCGTGGCTGTCCGCCTGGAAAAAGAGGCGCTTGAAACCGTTAAATATCCTGCAGACGGACAATATGTAGGAGATTGGCGAGAGGGTGAAAAAATCGCACAAAATGGCCGTGGTTTGCAGTTTTCAGATTCTGCTACTGGACCTAATGGCGGTAACTGTTACGCCTGTCATCAAATTCAAAAAGCTGAAATCTCTTACGGTACCATTGGTCCTAGCCTTTACCAATATGGCAAACTACGATCCGGGGGAGCGCAGCAAGCCCCGGAAGCAATCCTTAAATACACCTGGGCTAAACTCTGGAATTCCCATGCTTTTGCGGCCTGCACCCAAATGCCTCGGTATGGGGCGGCTGGAATCTTGACGGAACAGCAGCTTAAGCATGTCATGGCCTTGCTTCTGGATCCAAAATCCCCGGTAAACGCACAGTGAGGCGGTTACGTCAACTACTTCTGGCAGGGCTGCTGTTTTCCCTGCTGGCCTGCAGCCATGCGCTACAGGTAGGAGATCAGGTTCAATTACCGGAAATTTCGCTGGACAATGGGCAGCGCCTGAATGCGGTGAGCTTGCGCAACAAGCCGGTGCTGATTGTATTGTGGGCCTCTTGGTGCCCTTATTGTGCCAGGCATTTACCCTACCTGGAAAAACTTTATCAGCAATCTAGAAACTCGGACTTGCAAATTATTGCAGTTTCCATAGATGCAGAGCCAGCCAAGGCACGGGCTTACTTGCAGGATAAAAAATATCATTTCCCTGTCAGTTTTGATGTGGTTTCAATAGAGCGTAGTGTGGGAATAGTACGGGGTTTGCCCCGCACCATTCTTATAGACCGGCATGGCCGTGTAGCCGTGCATGAGCTTGGGGAAATATTTGAAGAAGATGTGCTGGCTTTGCAGCGGTTTGCCAAGTCCAGTATTCCTTAACCAAAATTTTCTGTACAGGTAGCAAACACGTGGAACGTCGGGAATTTCTTCGCTTACTGGGCATTGCGACGGCTGCAGGCTTGCCACTGAGTTCTTTTTCTGCAGAAGATAGCTTTTACGACATTCCTCGTTTTGGCAATGTACATTTGCTGCATTTTACGGATTGCCATGCCCAGCTTTTGCCGACTTATTTTCGCGAGCCGCATGTCAATATCGGGATAGGCCCGGCCTCTGGCAAACTGCCCCATCTGGTGGGAGAGCATCTGCTAAAAACTTTTAATTTTTCTCCTGCTTCAAGACAAACCTACGCCTTTACTCATCTTGATTTTGAAGCTGCTGCCCGTCGCTACGGTAAGCTGGGAGGGTTTGCGCATTTGGCCACGTTGGTTAAACGCATGAAGGCTTCTCGTCCCGGCGCTTTGCTATTAGACGGAGGCGATACTTGGCAAGGCAGCGGTACAGCGCTCTGGACCCAAGGTCAGGACATGGTAGAAGCAGCGCGGCTGCTGGGTGTGGATGTGATGACCCTGCATTGGGAGTTTACTTACGGGCAGGAGCGCGTTCAGCAGGTAGTGAACCATGACTTTAAGGGTCAGATCGATGTCATTGCCCAAAACATTGTGACCCAGGATTTTGGGGATCCGGTATTTGCGCCTTACGTTATTAAACAACTTAACGGCATACCGTTAGCAATTATCGGTCAGGCGTTTCCTTACACACCTATTGCCAATCCCGCCTATTTAGTGCCTGAATGGAGTTTTGGTATTCAGGAAGAACGCCTACAAAAAACGGTAGAAGAAGTGCGGGGTAAAGGCGTCCATGCCGTGGTACTACTCAGTCATAATGGCATGGATGTAGATTTAAAACTGGCCAGCCGTGTGCGGGGAATTGACGCCATTTTAGGAGGACATACCCATGACGGTATTCCTACTGCCATTCCTGTTAGCAACCCCGGCGGCATAACCCTGGTTACCAATGCCGGCAGTAATGGCAAGTTTTTGGGTGTGCTGGATTTTGAAGTAAAGCAGGGCAAGGTCAGCGATTTTCAGTATCGCTTGCTTCCCGTGTTCTCCAATCTGCTTGCGGCTGACCCGCAAATGCAGGCCTTGATAGATAAAGTGCGTGCCCCGTTTTTAAGCCGCCTCAATGAACCGCTGAGCATCACTGAAGGTTTGTTGTACCGACGTGGCAACTTTAACGGTACTTTTGATCAGTTGATTCTGGATGCCTTAATGCAGGTGCAGGGCAGTGATATTGCATTTTCACCGGGTTTCCGCTGGGGCACCACCTTACTGCCGGGCGATACCTTGCGGATGGAACATTTGCTTGACCAAACCGCCATTACTTACCCTTACACCACGCTGAATACCTTAAGTGGTGAAAGAATTAAAATCATTCTGGAAGATGTTGCAGATAATCTCTTCAACCCGGACCCCTATTTACAGCAAGGCGGCGATATGGTGCGGGTAGGTGGCTTAAGTTACACCTTAAAACCCAATGAAAAACAGGGTTCGCGGATTCACAATATGCGTTTAAATGGCAAGCTCCTGGAGGCTTCAAAATCCTATAAAGTTGCAGGCTGGGCACCTGTGGCCAAAGAGGCCGCAAGCGGCACCCCTGTTTGGGAAGTTGTTGCAAGCTGGCTCAAATCTCAGCCCCGCTTAAGTCCTAGACGGGCCAGCCAGCCGGTGATTGAAGGCTTGGGTGCAAATAAAGGCTTAAGCTCCGCATTTTAATAAGCAAAGAATCTACCGGTTATAATCTAAAGCTCGGAAGCGTGGCAGAGCGGTTGAATGCACCGGTCTTGAAAACCGGCGATGTCGCAAGGCATCCGTGAGTTCGAATCTCACCGCTTCCGCAAAAAATAACGCTAAACCATTGATTTTTATATATATTTTTCCTTTCCACACATATTTCCCTCGCTTATTCCCCCGCAGTGATGGTCTTGTTGGCTATACGGTCGAAAACGGTAGGGCCACAAAATCTAGGCTAAAACCCCGCAAAAACACCGTTTTGCGAGGTTTAATTTACTGATGATTTGCTGATTTCTTGCTACCTTTCCTTTATAGTGCTTGATTTTTTTCAAAGAGGGAAAAATTGTCTGCGTGAGGGACCAGTCGGTTTCTCTCGGCTGAAGGGAAATGAAGTTTTTACCCACCCCCTCCCTTGGCATTTATAGAAGCAAAAGGTCCAGATAACCTTGCCTTCGTCTTAGCCCACTCATTTTGCGCGCACGACAATCTCCAAAAAAATTGGCAGAGTTAGAGCAGTTACGCTTCATTGTTTCCTGACAAGTTGTGTGTTAGCGTTAAAAAAGACCGTACCGAGCGGTTTGTACTTCAAAACTCCTAGACTTTTGATCCGCCCCCCTTACCTGTTGGTGTATCCATCATCAAACAACCTGACCAGTTCAATTAATTTTGTAAGCCTCTTAAAAAGTTAGACAGCGTTAAGGAGGGGTTTTTATTGTAACTGGAGTGTTTTTGTTGTTTAGTATAAGTTTCAGCAGGCAGTTTATTCAAAGCATCCTGCGGTCTTTGCTGGTTATAGTACTGGCACCAATTCTCGGTAATCTCCCCGCACCTCCTCCAATGATTCAAACACATAACAATCCAACACCTCATTGCGACACGAACGATTAAATCGTTCGATCTATGCATTTTGTGTTGGCTTGCCGGCTCAATAAACTGCAAGGTAATGGCCTGTTGCTGGGCCAAGTGCACCAAGCGACTGCTGATGAACTCAGGCTCATTGCCCAATCTCACAGTCGGTAGGTTTACCGTGTAGCCAGAATGTTGCCATGCGCCACGCCAACCGAGACATCGACCACCTGAACACTCTGCGCCAGTACTTCGCACAGAACCGCCGCATTCCCAGCTACCAGCGTATTGCTGATCTGCTGGGCTTTGCCTCGCGCGGCGCTTCTTCGAACACCCACTGGCGCAAGCTACTGTGCAAGCCGGGCAGCCAACGGTGGCCGTCGACGTGAGTGCCGCGCCGTTTCTGTTTGACGACTACCTAGTCAGGAAGCCCGCTGATACCGTGGTGGTACCGGTGCAAGGGCATTCGATGATCGAGGCGGGTGGCGGAGTTCGCAAGCAGAAGTGAAAAAACCCACCAAACGTGGCGTCTGGCGGGGTTGATCGAAATGCAAAGAGAGTGTCTTTGCAAGTTGTAATGGTGGTGGAATACGGAATTGAAACCAAAACAGCTCTTGTAACAATTACGAAATGATGCGGATGTTTACGCATGCATTGCTTAGGCATGTTCGAGCACCGCGTTAACGCTTTCGTCGGCTATTGGAATCACGAATTAAGGTTGCAATATAAAAGAAGTACAGACTACGTCCGGGCGGAGCAAGCGAAATTCAACCATACATCGACGACCGCGCTGGAAGATCCCCCCAAGATCTTCAGCAATTACGAGCGTCAGTCTCCCAGTATCGTCAGGCGGCTCAATTACACGCGCAGCGCTGAAGTCAAAGAATCGTCCAACCGAAAAAAAAGCCGCCTTGTAGATACTTTCCTTGGCTGAAAATGCAATAGTTGAGAGCACAGCGTCAGTGAATTTAGCAGGAGAACCTTGAAGACATTCCCACTCCTCTTCATTAATAACTAACTCGTGCAATGCCTCAAAATCACAACGCATGGCGACTCGCTCTATATCGATGCCTATTCCACGCAATGCCTCCATTTTAGGCCCCAAAACAGCAGCCGCAAGCCCTGTGGTATGAGTAATACTTCCTATATAACCAAGCGGCCACAAGGGTTCGCCCGAGGAGCCAATCAAAACATCACCATGATTAACACCGATATCGGACATGATCAACTTCGCAGCCAAGCGGCCGTAAAAAAACTCAGCCCTTCGTTTATTTACACTATTAGTGATAACTGGAGGTTGAGCAATGGTCGCAAGCTCGAAGTACGATCGATCAAATTTGAGTTCATTGAAAGTCAGGAAGCAAGCGGCTATTTTTGAATCAAACAATGGCATAGGTAATCTTTCAACTGTATGAACACCCACAGAAGAAAGCTTCTCGCAAAGTTCATGAGGCTCACGAAAGTCAAAAATGGCTGATCCCTTTGACAGACATGAATCAAAGTCGCTGATTCACGCAATTTATAGCATCGAAAGTTGCAGCACCTACGGTAACCATATCAGCTATGTAACAACTCAAGGTATTCGTCGACCAATTGGTCTTAGAATCACAATCGCCAGTAAGTCGTTTCAAAATTCTTAATTCGATTTTGGACTTCTTGCTCCCCAGACCAAGCGCGAGCAGCATCGCTGTTAACCAAATCGCCGAGCCTCGCATGCCAATTTTTATCAAGAACGCCATTAATCTTCAGAAGTGGCAGTAGCGTGGCTACTGCCACAATAGTGTCATGGCCATTCGACGAATCATCCCCATATTCTTGTCGCATCGATTCTAGGCGGCACAATAGGGTTGAATCAACACATACGCGCCCCACATCGGGCAACGTTATCGCAAAAGGGCTGGACTCGGTACAGATTTCAACGATACCGTAGCAAGTATCACGGCAATATGCACGAGATTCACGGTCGGTGGGCCAGATGCCAGCCGACGGATATCGTTCATCCAGAGTCTCCAAAATAGCCGTCAACTGACTGACCACAATCGCACCTATTCGCACTCGAGGTGCTAAATGAGTGATTATGCCATCTGCAGGAAATTCATCGCCAACACAGCATTCAAGACGTACCGGAATACCACGAGTTTTGCAAATCAACCAAACAGGTAGCGACCATACTAAGCTGTCATTGGCTCGAACAAAAATAACCACATCAGAAGTGAAATCATTTTTGATCGTGAGAAAATTTGTCGATTTCATCGCAGCGCCGCCACCTCTAATTCCTGCATTGCAACAATTTTTCCGCTGTTAAGCTTCTGCGTACCGATCATGCGAAACGTGTAGCTTGCATGGAAGCGTTGCGACGCTTCGTTTGGAGGATCAATATCGAACTCACAAGTGATCCTTTCTGATTCCGACTCGTAGGCGAACTTGAAAAGATCAGCGTAAAGCAAACGCCCCAAGCCGCTTCGCTGATATCGGCGATCAACCACGATGCGGTCTACATACAGAAATCTAGAGTACCGCTCCGCAAACCATCGATAGTTCGCGCTTTGGTAGTTAGCTCCCTCTCGGAATGCCAAAAGAAATGCGACAATTCGACCTTCAATTTCAACCCCTCGACGATAAGCCGCTTCCCGCTGAAGAGATCGGAACGAATGTTGGGTAAGCGGGCTCAAAAATTCCACAGACTCTTCGTTAATAAAAAGTATCGGCTCGTGATCATTTTCAGAAATATCTCGAATAATAGCGAAAGTCATGGTTGGAACAGAACTTGCGATCACTTGTTAGAGAATAACGAGCGTGCGAGAAGGTCGGCCACACGCTTGCGCGCAGGCGTTGATACATACATGTGGTCACCTTCAACTTCAAGAACGCTAAACTTCCCACGCGTTTTGGTGCGCCAGAGGCTCACAACCTCCCGAGTCGCGGAGTTGTCATGGGTGGCATATACGGCAACCACAGGGGTATCAAGCATCTCCAAAGCCGCCTCATCAAGACAATCGAAGTAAAGAGCCAGATCCGCTTTAAAAGCTGACTCAGACGTGGCGAGCAGATCCTCGAGCATGTCTTCGTCAATGTCGCCACTCAAGATAAGTTCCTTCCTCGTGTGCTCCCGCCTGGAATTCCACGACGAAACGCGAAGAGAAGGAGGTACCTCAGGAGAGATCGACGAAATGCATAGAACTTTTGGTGGTGGTGCGCCACGTGCGTACAGTTGGGCCGCCACCTGAAAGGCCAAGTACCCGCCCAGGCTGTGACCGAAGAGGGCATATGGACGATCGAGCAGCTGCTCGATCGCATCACACGACTCGGCTACGCACGCGCGCAAAGACGTAAAAGGAGGCTCACCGAACCTATCCTCGCGACCGGGGCGTTGGAATGCAAAACACTCCAGGGGAAAAGGCAGGTCACTAAGCCAATCTGTCATAGACCGCGCTCCAGCACCAGAGTGCGGGAACATGAATATTCTTGGACCTGGCCCGGAACGTAGCTGCAGCAATGCGCCAGACATTGAGTGCGACGATGAAGAGTGCATAGGTCAAGCTAGTGCCGAGCCGTCGCCAAAGGTTCATCTAGCTGAAGCAATTCGTTGTTGGCCTCCATCCGCGCGATTGCCTCAATATCTTTTTCCAAGGCGTCGCGATCAGAGTGGTGGAGGATGACCACACCGGGACTAGTCCAAAGATCCCTGGTGACATCGACCTGATCGTCGCGGATCCAGAGCTTGTGTGAGACATAGCTCGGAAGCTTTGGAAGTAGCTCATGCAAAGGGTAGCCGCACACCTTCCCTTGCTTTCCTGAGATCATGAATATCTCTGCCAGATATCCATCTTGTGGAAACGGCGTGGACATATTCGACTTAAACTGACTCCCTTCCGTGAATGCATCAATCGTCAGCTCTACCTGGTTGGTACCGTAGACTAACTTTGGCACTACAGCGCCCAGACCACCGTGCATGCGAGCGGCAACCTCCACAAGAACAGGTTCATCCCGTGCGCCGAGCCACATAATCTCTACATGGACAGGCCCATTCTTGATTTCAAGTGACTCAGTGACGCGGCTAGCGTATTCTACCAACCGATCCTGCCGGTCACCCTTAAGAGGTAGTGCCTCAATGTAACGATAGATTGGTGCGCCGGTTGATGTCTGCTGCTTGCAGTACCGCCAAATTGCGGCCACGATGATAAAACCATCTCGTAGAACCCCGTCGACCACGTACTCAGTGCCATCCAGGTATTCCTGAACCAGTACTTCCCGGTTGATGGCTCCATAGATGTTGGGTCGGCCAATAATGTTTTTGAATGCTACAGCAACTGACTTGATATTCTGGCAGATATGTACACCATCGGTTCCTGCGCTTTCTAACGGTTTTACCACTACAGGCCAGGAATTTCGAGACGCGGCCCAACCTATTGCCCTATCAACGTCAGTAGTCCTGATCTGTTTGATGCTAGTGAGCCCCGATTCCTGCAATGCAGCGTGCATCAGGTATTTGTTGCGCCTTGCCTCACTGCATCGTGTTGAATTACCCCGCAGACCAAGCGATTCTGCGAGCAGATCCGTCAGCTCGACTGCAGGCTCACAACCTGCAATAATGGCTTGCGGATCGAGTTGCCGCAGCCTTTTTGCTGTAGTTTCAAAATCCTTGTGTTCGACGAACTCCGCGAACAACTGTCCGACTGACGGCGAAAGCGCGTGGCGCTCGTCAAACAAGCTCCTCACCCCGATGCAGGGCAGCCCTAGTTCCACGATCGCCTCGACAAGGTGCAACCCTGACGAAAAAGGATCAACTACGACAATGGGTCCGCGCTGGTTCATAACTTTTCTCTATCCGTTGGATGATGTTTCATTTATGGTTTACAGGTGTACAAACGTTCGTGCTCACTTGTGATCTGGATTTTACGGAAACACGCGCCAAAGCACCATATACTGCAGCGACGATCCCCACGAAAACTCCGGCAAGCATGCGCCAGTCAAATGGGTTTCGTGGATCCAGGAGTTCAATAGCCGCCGTCAAGAGAGGTATGCAGAACAGTATGATTGTGACCGTAACAGGTTCAGCGTGTCGCAAGCCTAATTGCAATGTAACCGCAGGAAGCACCACGAAAAAAACTGCAAGGATGCTCATGTACCACAAGTTCGCACGAACTTGAGACACGGCAATTTCTGGGTTCAGCCAAGCTAAAGAGCCTGCTACTAGAATCGTTAGCAGGAACCTATTGCTTAAGACATCCGTGATCCTAAGGCCTGATTCAAGAAGTCGCTTATTCGTCAGCACGATTGCTGTTTGTAGCGTACCGCAAATAAAGGCGATGAAAACACCTACCCCGATGAATCCGATGGTCTGTGGCGGCTGTTCTGAGCGTGTAAAGGACGCGAAAACCAGCATGGTCATGCTGATCACAATGCCGACTGCCGCAATCTTCTCTTGCTTTAACGTTGGTGCTCCCGGCCGCAGACGTCTCCACAAAAGAGCCATCAGCAGTGGGCCGATCGAGTTGACGATCATGGCGTTGACAGATGGTCGAATATACTGCACTGCATAGAATAGGCCGAGCCAGGTAATGGTCGTGTAGATGTTCAGCTTCAAAAGATCAAAGAGAATTCCGTGCGTGCGCAGGTATCCGGATCTTTGTGGGTCAACGCCGTTCGAGCACCAACCAATGCATCGAAAAATCACGGTCGCCATCAAGAGTGAGCCAAATGCGAGCAGTGCTGGGGACACTCCGCGCACCAAATACCCGATAAGAACCGAATTGGCCGCGATCATGACTGCGTAACTAACCGTATAGACCACTCCGGCGATCTCATCATTTGCATTAAAGCTCATTTCTGTAATCTATCCGAGAGCAGTTATTTTCTAAGGGCCACAACGTCATACAAGGTGGTACCCTCAAGCAGAGGGCTCTGCAAAACCTCGCACGAGAATCCATGCGACGAGAGTGTGTCGATCATCGCTTTGAGTGCGCCATGAACGTCATGAACCTCAAGCGCGACTCGCTGTATCAGGGGCCAGTGTTCGTCATCAATGCCAGCAAGTACTTGTGCTTCGCTCTTCTCGACATCGATCTTCAGCAGATCGATCCGCCCGATTCCATCGCGCGAGATGACATCCGACAGACGGATGCTTTCGCATTCGACCTCTACCACATCAAATTTTCCCTCGAGGAGATAGTGGATGCTATCTTCGTCTACGCCACAGTTCGCAAGATATTGGTGTGAGATGGCACGGTCTTCACTGCTGTCCGCATACATGCCGGACATTACCGTATTGTTCGGATACCAATAGAGCCGCACCGTCCCAACCCGGTCGGAGACTGCTGCTTGAACGATATTGGCGTCGATGCCGAACTGGTCAAGGTTTGCACGCATCACCCGAGCGACTTCAGGAATGGGTTCGAAGCAATGAAACTGCAACCCAGGGCATTGGCGATGAAGGAACAGAGTAGTCAGACCTATGTTTGCTCCAACGTCGAAGACTACGTCGTTGGGAACCAACCCAGCACAGGCTTTTTCATAACATTTTTCGACAAAAATTTCGTGATAGAGCGCGCGCGTTTCACCGACATTTCGAAAAAAAACCTCAAAGTCGGGGGCAAGCGCAATCATGCCAATCGTCTTCATCGACGCCCCAGCTGCCGGCGCGCTCATTGCAACGACTCCTTATCGGGTGCACCTAAGATTTGCATCAGGCGACCAATCGTACGCTGCTCGAAAAGGGTGCTGATCGGGATCTTGATGCTAAACTCTTTTCGCATTCGGGAGACAAGCTTGACGGCGAGCAGGGAGTGCCCGCCGTGGTCGAAGAAGTCGTCGCTTGCACTGACACTTTCAACTCCAAGAACCTCAGCCCAGAGCTTGCACATGCGCTCTTCTAGCATGCCGTCCAGAGCTATCTGCGAAGGCGCTTGCGCTAGCAACGCTTCCCTCTGTACGCACAAAGCAACCCGTGGGACAGGTAGTGTCCCAAGAAACTGGCGGTCAGCCTTCCCATTCGCGGTGAGCGGAAGCTGCTCGAGAATTACGAAATGCGCCGGCACCACGTTGGCAGGCAAAATGGCGGTCAACGGCTCACGCAGCAATGATAATGTTACCGAGTTCATATCCGCAGCCGGCAATCCCGTGCGCAACGTGACGTAGGTTACTAGGCGCTTGTCATCTTCTCCGAATTCGCGAACCAGAACCACCGCATCGCGAACCAGTGGGTTGCTCGCAACCTGTGCCTCAACCTCTCCTAGTTCGAGCCGCACTCCGCGAAGCTTGACCTGATGGTCGGCTCGCCCAAGGAACATAATTTCCCCGTCGTCACGTACACGCACGAGATCACCGGTTCGGTACATCACGCCTTCACGCGCGAAGCGATCCGGTAAGAACGCGGCAGCGGTCCGATCAGGATGGTTAAGATAGCCCAGTCCAGGTGCAACGCCGCCAATGTACAGCTCACCGATCTCCCCGCCCACGGCAGGCTCACCGTCTGTGCGGATCACATGAAGCACAACATTGCTCATGGGACGGCCAATCGGAACTTGGCAATCCAGAGGAGTTGAGCTACAGACCCACCAGGTCACCGCAAGTGAAGTCTCGGTTGGTCCGTAAAGGTTGTAGACCCGCACTGGAAGCGCGGCAAATATTTTGTCCAGCAAAGCGGCTGTGAGAGCCTCGCCAGCGCAAGTTACCACCTTCAGACTACTGACTTGTCCAGGTTCGAGTTCGGATAGGAAAGCGCCCATCATGGACGGAACGAAATCCGCGTGCGTCACGAACTCAGTCCGGATCAACTCACTCAGGTACGAAACGTCACGTGCGCCACCACTTCGTGCGACCACCAGATTCGCCCCCGAAAGCAGCGGAGCGAAGATCTCCCAAATACTTACGTCGAAAGCAATTGATGTCTTAAATAGAACTGCGTCTCCGCATCCCAGTTCATATTCATCAATACCCCACAGAAGGCGATTGCGGATGCCTCGATGCTGGAGGATCGCGCCCTTAGGCAGCCCGGTCGATCCCGAGGTGTACATCACGTAAATTACGTCATCCGCCTCAACCTGCACGCCGAGGTTCGCCGCAGACTTGCCCGCAAGCTCCACTTGAACCGCATCAATCTCCATTCGTGGTATCCCGACTGGACAGCAATGCGACGTGCCGTTGCTACAGATAAGCACTTTAATACCGGAGTCTTGAACCACGTGTGCAATTCTGTCGTGCGGGTGCGTAGGATCTAACGGCACGAAAGCTGCACCTACTTTCAACACCGCCAGCAGGGACACCACAAGATCCACGGAGGGGTCAAGACAAACACCTACAAGATCGCCGCAACCGATTCCACGCTCCACCAGCAGGCCCGCCAATCGATTGGCCTCTGCATTTACTTCTGAGTACGATGTGCTGCGCCCTTCAAACCGAACTTCTCCTATATCAGGATGGAGGCGAACCCTCTCTTCAAATAGACCGTGGATGGTCTCTGCTCCTGGGTAATTACGTACGGGGCCGCGAAGGAGAATTTGAGTATTGTTCATTATGATTCGGTTCCACTGGTGAATTTAAGGCGCTGCCTCAGCCCAGAAACATTTCGTATGACGAATATAGCCGATCAGCGGGAATGCCCCGCAGACGACACTCCCTCAACAGGCGATCAGACTCGATGATTGGCACCGACTCTTGAGTGTACCGAAGACACATCACATGATTGAGCCAAGGCTCCTGTCCCATGGCATACACGAATACGCGGCGCGCTCCGAGCCGACGCACAATATCTGCAGCCATTGCCGCGTCGCAGCCACTAAGCGAGCGTGCATTGTCATGGGATCGCGTAATGGGTCGAAAAAGAAGCGGTCCATATAGCCAAGATAGTGGTGCCCCGTCGCACTCCATGCCGATGAAGAGCAGATCCACCGGCGCCACAAGGGGCGCAAGGTGACGATACAGATCAGGACTAAGATTGCGTGAGTCAGCAGCGAAAACAATACGTTTGCTGCCAAGCTCCACTAGCCAGCCGGTCTTACTGTCAATCCGCAAGTCGCTGTGCTCCCCGAGAAAAGGCAGCGACACAACCCGCCCTCCAGCAATTAGCAACTCGTCCAACATGTCCAGAGAACGCACATCACGAAATCCAAGCGTTCTCAGCATTAGCGCCAGCGAGGGATCCTGCAGACCCCCGACAGAGCTAGATGGAACTAGGATTGTTCCGATGCGGTGGCGCAGCTGCAGCAGCGTCTCAAGCATGACGTGATCCTGGTGATTGTGCGTCAGCAGCACGTAGTCAATTCGCTCGGGAAGATCCAAGCACGTGTAACGACGAAGGGCTACCGGGTAGTCGTAGCTCACAACAGGGTCGACCAGCACGCTAGTTAAACCCGACTCCACAAGCACGCAAGCGTGTCCAAAGTAGCGAACACGGAGCTCAGGGCCAAGGTGACGATGTGGGCGTCGAGGCGGTTCTGTCGTAAAAAGGTGATCGATAAGTGAGTCAATGCCACCTTTGGCTGTGCTTCGAAACATGCCCATCACATGGTCTACGTCCGCCGAGTGTTCGCGCATGGAGAAAAGGTGGTCGATGTCGGCTGAGCGAAACGGAACGTCAGCGAACACCGCGCCTGCGTCCTCAAGCCGTGGTGTACTAAGCACGAACTTGCGATCGTCCTTCTCATCGCGGTCAAAGACTAGCCCCTGAAGAGACTCATCATATAGAGCCGATCGATATAGCAACGGCTCAAGATAGCGGACAGAGGGATGGTGGTTGGTGTCATAGACAAGCTCAACCATGCCGCGTAACGCATCTGGAACTTCTGCATACAACGGCTCTAACGATCGACCGTCCCCGTAAGCGTGCACTTTCGTCTCCAGAATAGCGACATCGCGCGCCAACTCAAGTTGCGGGCCGCAGCGATGGCGCGTCTCCTCAAGAAGTTGTGCAATCTCTTCGACTCGTAGGCCGCCATAATCAACAAATGGGCCACCCAACATTGTTGGGTCTTCAATCGCGGCAGCATGTGTTTCTGGATCCGCTATGTATGACTCCAGAATAGGCAGATGGCGGCGAGCAATATTCAATGCTGCAGCAATTGGCGACACAAGATGAGGCCAAGCATACCAACGGGTCACAAGTGGCTCCATCCGTACCGACGGCCTGAGAAAGCGGCATATTGGCATGGTTAGAACTATCCCGAAGCACTTAGCTTACAAAATGTAAGGGTGACGAGCCTCACAAGTCGATCTCGTTTTGTGTCATCTGTTCTAGCGTCTGGCGTGAGCGAATCAACGTATAACGACCAGGCGCTACGCGCAGAACCTCAGCAGCCTCCGGATACGAGTTGAAATTTTTGACGCTCATACTCGCTGCGTAGCCTCCAGTGCGCTCGACAACCAAAAAGTCACCTGGCACGGCCAAGCCAAGAGGCTGTGCCTGGATATCTTCGGAATTGCCTGGTTTAGGCGTCAGAGAATCACCGGCGATGCAACAATGTCCGGAGACGATAACCTCTTCGCCCTTAACCGGGAGGGTGCCGTCAGCTCGTACGGTGACGAGCGGATGCAAAACACCGTAGTAGGAGGGGCGAATCAGTTCGGTTAGTCCGCCATCGATTTTCAGGAAACGATACCCATCTTCCAGTGCGTTGGTTTCAACCTTATCGATCACGCGCGTCACAAGCGAACCTGCGAGAGCAGATACAGCGGTGCCTGGTTCGAGTTCCACCTTAAGTTCACGTCCATGCGTGCCAGCGAACTCTCGCAGACGTGCGGCAATGCGCTCGCCCATAGCGTGATGGTCATATTGAGGATCAGATTGCAATGCAGCAATCCGATAACCACCACCCAGGTTCAGGATCTGAACTGTAGAGATTCGACTGCACAGTTGAAGGGCTAGGTTCACCGTCTGCTCGAGAACCGTAGACTCGTGACCAGACCCAATGTGAAAATGCAGGCGGCCAATAGTCAGTCCGAACTGACTCGCGAGATTGATTGCCTGGTCAACTTGGCTTACCCAAAGTCCGAAGCTAGAATGGCTGCCACCGCTGGTGAGCTTGCGAACCAGGCCGGATCCAAAACCTGGGTTGATACGAAGTGAAACGTGCGTTCCGGGGAATACTCTGCCATATGCCTCAAGTTGCGTTAGCGAACCTGCGTCATACTCCATCCCCTGGCGGCAAAGATCTTCCCATCCAGGCGATGTCTCCTGTGCTGTCATCAGGATTTTCGATGCGGGGATACCTGCAGCAACTACCCGTCTAGCCTCCCAAACCGAACTTACGTCAAAATAGGCACCGAGTCGATCAAAAATCCGTAAGATACTTCGATTGGGGTTCGCTTTAACCGAATATCGAATCGTGATGCCAAACGCATTTGGTATCGAGGCGAAATAGCGGTAGCGCGCCTCGAATGAGGCGTGGTCGTAGACGAACGTGGGCGTCCCGAAATTAGCCGCGATGGCAGGAACCTCAGCAGGCGTAAGGAACTTCAGTGGTTCTGGTGAATACATAGTTGAGCTCTTTCGTGGTGTTCACAAAGAAATGTCAGATGCGCTCAGCGCTCCATGCAAGCTACCGACATATCTTGACGGATACGTCCCGCCAAGATATCCCTATACAGCGCATAGTACGATGGTTCAACAACAGCAATGCGGTCCTTGATCAATTCGTGAAGCTTCTTCACGTTGCACATCGGCACCCCGTGGTGATAATGGTGTGCAGTATGAAGATCGTTGCCATTGACGAACCAATGAATTAGCCGTGAGGTTCGGATCGTGCGTGTGTTTTCGAGTACATTCGGCTCAGTCATAGTGTTTAGCCCGAAATGCTCCGGCATTTCGATCATAAAATGCACACCCTCAGCAATCAGAAGCGCCGGAATCCACCAAGCTAGGGCAATCGGCCAGAACAGCGTTGGCCAATATATCGCAGCACCGATCGAAGCGACAACAATGGCAAAAAATAGCACATATTCTTGCTTGATGTCTCGACTAGCTGCGGGCTTGTCTATCCCCGACACAGGCTGGCAGAGTAACGTATTTAGTAGAATTTTTGCGACTCGCTTGTATCTACTCAAATCGAAAAAAGCTCTTGTGAATCCCCAGAAGGAGTCAAGGCCTGAAAAACGATAGTTAAAGTGTTCGAGGTTGCGGGGTGTCCCTAGCCAAGCATGGTGGCGCAGATGATCATACCGATAGTGCGCGTTAGAACTCGCCATAAAAACACCACAGGCAACCCCGAACAGTCGATTTAATCCAGGAGACTTAAATGCATGACCGTGCATGCACTCATGTTGCAATTCAATTAGGTGAGCGAACATGAATCCATTAACCAGGATCGCGACACCTATGATTATCCAACTAGAAGCCAAAAAAATCGTCGCAGACGCTGCAGCAATCAGACCCAAAGCAAATACAAACTTCGCCACGAAAACACCAGGTTTTCGTTGAAAAAATTCAGAAGGCAGCGCACGACGCGTATCCGCACCCTTAACATGGGCGAGTTGAACATCAACATCACCTTCGAGATTCCCCTCAGTAAAGACATTTACCATGCTTTTCCTCCATAAATTAGCATGCGCCCGTTGGACTAATGTACCAGGACTGAATACATCAACTTACAAATGGGAGCTAACTATCAAGCGCAAGGAGCGTGACAACTTAACGATTTAGGATGATTGAAAGAACCCGGCGCAGCGGCTCGGCAGCACCCCACAAAAGCTGATCTCCCGTAGTCATTACGCTAAAAATATCACCATTGCCTATGTTTAGACGGCGCAAACGCCCAACACCCACCTGAAGTGTTCCACTTACAGCTGCGGGAGAAAGGCGCTGCACGGTAGCGCTCTTTTCATTCGGAACGTAGTCGACCCAGCGGTGCGCCTCGGAAATCAATCTTTCTAGCTTAGGCAGGTCGAGCTTGTTTCGAATTTTGAATGTGATGGCTGCTGAATGGCTCTGCAGGGCAGCTACTCGCACGCACAATCCGTCGACCTTGATTGCACCTTCTGGCAATCCCAGTATTTTGTTGGTTTCCACTTCACCTTTCCACTCCTCGCGGCTAGTTCCGTTGCCCATATCCGTGTCAATCCATGGAATAAGACTTCCCGCAAGAGGCACACCAAACTCGGCGATCGGAAACTGAGGGTCACGGCTAGCTGAACGGGCCTTAAGGAGCAGATCGTGCACTGGCGCAGACTGAAGGTCTTCCTCGATGACCTTAGAGATGAAGGCCTGTTGAGATAGCAACTCCTTTACATGCGCAGCACCGGCTCCAGACGCCGCCTGGTACGTCATGACACTCATCCATTCGACCAAATGTTCCCGAAACAACCCCGCCAGCCCTAGCAATGACAGGGTGATTGAGCAATTTCCTCCTATAAAGTTACGTACACCGGAGTCGATTCCCGCATCTATGTGCTCCCGGTTGATGGGATCTAACACAATAATGGAGTCTGGATCCATGCGCTTTGCCGAGGCAGCATCAATCCAGTAGCCATTCCATCCAGATGCGCGAAGATGCTCGTAGACAGCTTTCGTGTAGTCACCCCCCTGACAGGTGACGACAATGTCCATGTCTGCTAGTTGCTCAATCGACATGGCGTTCCGCAAAGTATGAGATACCCCATTTCTGTCTCTATGAATATCTCCAACAGAGGAGGAGCTGAAATAAGAGATTTCAGCGTTTTTAAGATCGCCTTCTTCGTGCAGCCTTTGCGCAAGGACAGACCCTACCATTCCCCGCCATCCGACAAAACCGATTTTCTTCATAATTACTTATCCAGAAAGTTATATGTAGCACGTTGCATGCAACCTGCGCGGCTAGAAGATTTATAACACAATTTTCGTCATACGATGCCTTGCCTTGGCGAGGCTATGCGTATGACGTAGAGCGGTCACTGTGCTCTTTGCATCATTACAAACACATCGTAAAAACACGACGATTGTTGTCATTTACTTGGGGCAAACGCATGGCAAAGCCCATACGTCGGTCGCTGGCCAGACGCTTGGGTCGCAACATCGGAGACCGTCGCCGGGCCGTTGGCCTGACACAGGGACAACTCACTGAGTACCCCGAGATTGACACCCTGACCGTGTCGCGCTACGAAACCGGCAACATCCTCCCTCCATTGACCGTGGTGGCTCATGGGATATGAAGTGCCCGCGATTTGTCGATAAAATGTATCCCACCAGTACATATTGCACTGGTGTTCCTCGGCGAGGAACTGCCTATGGGCTGATCAAGCGTCCAAGGGGTAACGGATTGCCCTGACACTGATGATAGAAGATTATACATAGTATGAATGTATGAACCACTAAGAATCGCCGATGAAAATGAAAACCTGTGATTGTGCGGAATATCCTCAAGACCCTTCGAAAACCGGTGAAGACGCAGCCGATTCGGTTTAACACGTCTGTCAGATCAAGTTGTGGCTAGGACAAAAGCATACCCTAGCAATATTTTTTTCATTATCTTCATTGATTCCTTTGTGAACCAGGGCTTTTTTCTATCTTAATAGCGCAGTGGGGTAATTCAGAACTATAGAATGATGACTGTGATGAATAATCTCCTAGCAAACTGTGCGGACTGAGCAAATTCTGAATAAATTCAAGACCCCGGCGTGATTTTGATGATTTGCAAACCATGCTAGTTGTGCGAACTGTTAGGGGTTAGTCAGAGAGTAGTTCGCTCGGTTTGCTCAGTTCGCTGACCTGTAAATCCGACCCAAACCCTTAAAAATAGTCACTGTTCGCACAGTTCGTAGAGTTTGCTTGATTGAGCCGATAAATCTTGGTCGGTGTTCCAGGCATACCCTTGGGTCGCGGCACTGTCTCGACCCAGATCCGCGGGGGCGTTGAAGTCAACAGTTCGTCTAAGGCAGCATCAATCCGGCTTTTGCTAAGGTGTGATTGGAAACAATCAATAGTTAGCTGGGTGCGCTTTGCCTGTCCTTTTAACTTAAGAAATGCGAGGATTTTCTCGGCGGTCTCTTTAGTCTGGGCCGCCTCAACTTCTTCTATTCCAGTCTGAAAGATAAATTTGATAGAGTCTGACCAATAGCGGATCCAAGCCAATGCAGCATGCAAATGTTTTTCTTGGATTTCAAGCGTGCAGTCGGTCAACGCAAACAACATTGCCAGGCGTAACAGCATCGCTCCCCGTCTTTCAAGTAACCTTGTAATCCGCTCACCCCCTGAACGGTCACGCAATTCACTGTAATAAAGGTCTTTGTATAGTTGCTCTGCAGCACCACCCTCCCCCGTACCGAGTCTCACCTCCAATATATTCTTATTGGTATGCTGATCCGCACGCACAAAACGCAATACTTCCACCACGCGACGTGCTAGCGTATCGACTATATGCTGGGACGTCGGTTGGGGAAATGGCTCTATTTTCCACTGCTCTGCCCAAAAGATGAGAAAACGATTTGTAAACCCATTAGACAAATCACGTACGTGCATCAACCCCCGTAGCTCAGATGGAGTTATGTTGCCTGTCAGATTGACGTGGGGATCAGTTGCCCACACTTTATTTGTCTTGATTGCTGGTTTGATAGAGGTGCCGTCCCAACAGTCGCGCAGTGCGGCAGATAAGGTGTTTCCATCCCGTTTTCCCTGGTGCAACACATTAGAGAATTCACTCTCAAGTACCCATAAACGTTTGTCAAGAATCGCAGGCACCTCCTCTTTTCCCTGGGTCCACCCGTCATGGATCATCGATACCAATCCTTCTCGTGTCGAAAGTCCACCACGATGAATCTGTGGTGCAAGATGCTCGTCAATCTGTTGAACAGCTTTTGCGATTCTCAGGGGTAGCTTTGTTGCAGTACCCTTTCGACCAATACCCGAACGACCGACATGTAGCGTAAAGAGTCGAGTATGGTGCCAATCATCCCCAATGGTCAGATACGGACCTCGGCCAATCGCTGCGCTCAGATAGGTCATAAATGCCGCAGCTATCGCGTAAGGATTTGCCTCCGTATTCTCACTACCAGCACGCGCTACCTCTCCGATTAGTCCATATAAGCACTGAGGATCAGGCATAGGTACGTTGCGGTGAGGGTCAACTTCCTCCTCAGGAATGAATTTAACTGCTTGATCGACAATGTTTTGAATACAGGCTTTTTTATTCATGCGGCCTCCAGCAAAGCATCGTTTAAATCATTTTGTAGTTGCTGAGTAATCCGCACTTCCACACCTTCCTTATTCCAACGCAAGGCGCATTCGTTTGCCGCCTTGATACCAGCTAGGTCATTGTCTGCAGCAATCAGCAGACACTCCACACCACCGAGAACCGGCAGTGCAGCCAAGTTACCCGCATCAATAACACTCCACACCGGCTCAAAAGCATGGGCTAGTGATAAGGCAGTTTCGATACCTTCTGCTACTCCAAGCCCATGTGTAATGCATTCCTCTCCCCAAAGTCGAATGACTCCGCCTTGCTTTCGGTGGCCCCCCAGCAGAAGGCGAGGTGGATTGATAGCTGCTTTACGTCCATCGGGATGAATCCAAGTGCGATGAAGAGTCATCGGCTCCCCATTGACAGCATCCGTTACCAACGCCACCAACGCAGGGCCAATATAACCACTCGGAGAATGCTTTAGCTTAGGATGAAAACGCAGATGACCCTCAGGAGGGAGAACGCAATATCGCGCTTTTAGATATTCAGCACCAACTGTCCCCTCTAGGACTTGGCACTCATCCCATAACTGCTGCCCATAGTTGCTTAGTCGCTTATATTTGATTGTTTGAGGCTTTGCTGCCTGTTGTTTCCATTGCACTGTGCTAGTTTGAGGCCTGAACATTTCGATGTATCTGCATCGGAAACAGTGAGCTACAACATAACCTTTCGCCTCTACAGTGATACCCAAGGTTTTGTCGCGTTTACCACGTCCACAAGCTGGGCAGCTGGTACGATGTTCGCCAATCGGGAAGTCTTGCCATGCAATCACTGAACACCTCCGAGCAAGCTGCAAATGCGCAAACCCAGCGGAAACCAACAAAGAGTGGCGAGTGCATTAATACCTAAAATTCGGATTCTCAAGTTTTGGAGCAACTGTTCTTGCTCTACGGGCTGTTGTCTCAGGTACTGCTGAATGCTCATACACTTTCCCACCTGCACGCTAATTTGGCCAGGAAAATATTGCTGAGTGCGATTGGAAATTAATACATTAATTTTCTGAGAGTAATTCATTTGAAGTCACCCTTCTTCGTCTGTGCATCTCGCCAGAGAGCAAGTTCACCTCCATCAAATATTGTGCAACGTGAACTGAGGTGCCGCGGTTTTGGGAAGTCCTGGCGTTCTTTGACCCAGCGCCAGAAAGTTGAGGGAGCTATTCCGAGAAACTCAGCAGCTTGTTTTGGGCGATATGCCCGGTTAGGATTTGATAGCACTTTAGATTCCTTTCAATGACGCGTTCTCTCGCGATGAAAGGAAGTTTGACAGTGTTGCCCTTATTAGCCCGCCTACTTAACAGAAATAAATTTACCGTTAGGTAGTAGGAAATAGGAAAGGTTCGGGACGATCTTTCAAGATTGCTTGAACATCTTTAGCGTCTAATGGATTATCAACAAGATTAAAAATTGCACTAGCTATATGGCCAATTGTGCTAGGTTTTTCCTCACAAAATTCTTTTACAAACTGCCAGGCAAGGTTACGAACAAATGCAGACACCTCAGGTTTATTGGCCTTCCCTGCTCTTATGAGTGAGCGTGGGGGCAAACTTTTAACGTGCCCCTCTGCTATTTCAACAGCCCAATCCAACACATCACATACAGCGAGCGGATAACCTACGTAAAACCTTCCCGGTTCCAATGAGTGCCAACCCACGTCTAATAGAACCGACTCTTGATCGTTGGTCAACTTATGAGTACATGCTGTAGCCCAGTTTTTAGGAAGAGAAGATGTTTGTATAGCGGTTTTTAATCGCTTTGCAAGTCTTACAACGGTATTAATATCTTCACTCTCATTTTTTCTCGTTGGACGCGATGTTTCCTGCAATGCGAGTTCCAATGCCCTGCGAACCTGGTTAATAACACGGCCTATGGTTTCTTTATTTTCCCCGAACATCTCCCAAACTTTTTCGGCATCCTCACCAGAGGAAAGACACTGCATCACATGACGCGTCAGCACTGGCAGTTTAGGATTATCTTCAAGCTTTCGTTGCAAAACTTCGGCCGCTAATTTACCGGGCTTGTTCATCCTTTTCTCCATAGAAAACTTCAAGTAGTAGGTTTATAAAACTCTAAGGCGGGAAGATATTAGAAACATTTTTTGCTTGCATAGCGACTACTTCAATGGTTGTTTCACAGTAGAGCAATGAACAGCCCAATCTTTCATTAGTTGGCAACGTTTCTCAAACAAATCCCCTCGTGCATAAGCTTCAATGGTTTTGTCACCAATTACGTGAGCTAATGCTGCTTCGCTCACAGTGTCGGGGTAAGCCGTGGCTTCTCTAGCCCAATCTTTAAAAGTTGAGCGGAAACCGTGGATGGTCAAATCAGTACGGCCTAGGCGCTTGAGCAACTGTAAGCCCACCATATTGCTTAGGGGCTTTTTCTCATGCCGTCCAGGAAAGACGAAAATACTTTTTGATTCTGCTTTGATTTGGCTGAGGAGGGCCAATACGGGTTCACTTAAGGGGACTCTATGTTCGCGAAAGGCTTTCATGCGTTCTTTGGGGATAATCCAAAGGGCAGCATTTAAATCTATTTCTTCCCACTTGGCATTTAAGGCTTCCGAAGTACGACAAGCCGTTAGTATGATAAATTGCACCGCTAGCGATCCAGAACCAGGCATTTGCCTAAGTGCTTGCATAAATTGGCCCATCTCAACCCACGGCAGTGCGGCATGGTGGCCAACCCCTAGCTTTTCTTGAACTTTACGAGGAGAAGGGAGTACTTCGGAAAGGTGTCCCTTCCAGGCAGCGGGATTTTCCCCTGTACGATATCCCTGTACTTTGCACCAATCTAGTATCTTTTCGATGCGTCCTCTCAAGCGACTGGCAGTTTCGTTTTTTGTGGTCCATATCGGCTGTAAAACACGCAAGATGTGAGTGGTTTGGATCTTCGCGACTGGCAATTCTCCTATAATTGGCTCAGCATAGGTCTCGAGTGTGTTTTGCCACTGCTCGGCATGCTTTTCGTTTCTCCATCCAGAGCGGTTGGTTTTGATGTAGCTTGCTGCTGCTTTGGAAAAGGTAAGAGTATTGGCATCGAGGAGACGCTTTGCTATTTTCTCAGCAGCACGGTGTTCTAAGGGGCTAGTGCCCAGGGCTAGGAGCTTACGTTGTTGTCGGGCGATTTCACGTGCTTCAGCTAATGTGAGTGCGTTTGTAGAGCCCAATCCCATTTCATGCTCGCGGCCCTGATATCTGTAACGGAATATCCAGCTCTTTGAGCCGGAAGCTCCCACGGCAAGATATAGGCCTGCACCGTCTAGGTGATAGCCTGGCTTCATGGGTTTGTTGACTTGAATTGCGTTGAGTCTGTCTAAGAGTCTTGCCATTGTTTTCTTCCCCCGCGCTTTCCCACGCAAATAACTGGGATTGTAGGGGTGGATGTGAGATTATGCAAGATAACTAAGCTTCTCTAACTTGTTGATTCTATTTAATCTTTTAGAGTTTCCAAGATAACGTGAGATATCTAATGAAAGGACACCGCTTCCGCCAAGCTTTACCAATTCACCGCCAGAGTCATGCGAGTTGCGCCTTGGGTTTTTGCCCAGCGAGCTAAGGCCGCTAGCTCTTTCAAGTCAGTAACAAATTCCTCTTCTACAGCCTGAACGCCGTTGGCGTCTAACGCATAAGCTTGCAAGGCAGACTGTGCGGCAGGATGAGCTTGAGCCAACAAATCGCAGAGTTTAAGTGCTGCTGTAGCCAGCGTATCTGGAGTGACCCAATTAACTTCTTCATCCTTAATTCCCTCTGTTGTAAAACTTAAGAGCGCATCTAACCCTGCTGCTTTCAGCGGGGTTTGATTCTTTTGCTTTTGCATCTCTAGCATCCAATTGGCCCAAGCTGCACAATCATTGCTAGGAAAGGCCGGCTGCTTATACATCTGCTCCGGAGTCATAGTTGGCCAATAGGCGAGTACAGTGGCTCCCATAAATTTCCTCTCTAATCTCTCTAATTTAAGAAAGACCCAAGAAGGGTCGGTCGATATTTTTTGTTTGCGCCTAGGAGTTAGGCGCTGTCATCCTCTCGGCTTGAACCCAGGCGTCGAAGTCAGTGGCTGTTACATATCCCAAAGCCAAAGCGGCTTGTTTAAGCGTAAGTCCTTGCTGATGGGCATGTTTGGCAATTTGCGCGGCTTTGTCGTAGCCAATATGAGGGCTAAGCGCAGTGACTAGCATGAGAGAGCGGTCTAACAATTCACGAATACGCGTCTGATTAGGGGCAATCCCAGCCACACAATACTTCTCAAAACTGAGCATAGCGTCACTTAGTAACCCCACACTCTGTAAAAAATTGTACGCAATTAAGGGCTTGAATACATTGAGCTCAAAATTGCCCGAGGCTCCACCAATATTAATAGTCACATCATTACCCAGGACCTGTGCGCACACCATCGTCAGAGCTTCACATTGGGTAGGGTTCACTTTGCCGGGCATGATAGAGCTGCCGGGCTCATTTTCTGGGATGCTAATTTCGCCTAATCCGCTGCGCGGGCCACTGGCCAACCAGCGAATATCGTTAGCGATTTTCATTAAGCTGCTAGCTAAAGTTTTAAGCGCGCCGTGTGTAAAAAGTAAGGCATCGTGGGAGGCTAGCGCGGCGAATTTGTTGGGCGCGCTCGTGAAAGGATGGGGGAGGGGGCTTAAGTTTGTAAGCTGCGCAGCCATACGCGCACTGAATTCCGGATGGGTATTTAAACCCGTCCCCACCGCAGTCCCGCCTATCGCTAACTGATAAATGCCGGGCAAGCTAGCCTGAACATTATGGCTGCATTGTTCAAGCTGGGCCACATAACCCGAGAACTCCTGCCCCAGCGTTAACGGTGTGGCATCTTGCAGATGGGTGCGGCCAATTTTCACAATAGGCGCAAATGCAGCGCTTTTAGCACCCAAACTGGCTATTAGGGCACTTAGCGCGGGTAAAAGATCGCTTTGTACTACTTGTGCTGCAGCGATATGCATGGCGGTGGGAAATACATCGTTGGAAGACTGACCCAGATTGACATCATCATTCGGATGGATGCGTCCGGTCCCCGTGCTGCTGTTGAGCAAGCTATTGGCACGGTTAGCCAGTACCTCGTTTACATTCATATTAGTTTGAGTGCCACTGCCGGTCTGCCAAACCGATAGAGGAAACTCCTCTTGATGTTGGCCGCTAAGAACCTCATCGGCTGCGGCAATAATAGCCCCCGCCTTTTCATGCATGAGCAAGCCTAACTCCCTATTAACGAGGGCGGCAGCTTTTTTCACCAACACCAAAGCATGAATGAGCCTGGTCGGCATTTTTTCTGAACCAATTGCAAAATATTGCAAGGAGCGCTGCGTTTGGGCGCCCCACAGATGTTCAGCAGGGACTGCAATCGGACCAAAACTGTCTTGTTCTATACGTGTGGCAGGATGGATGGACATGGAGATCTCTTCGCAAAAGGACAATTTTTAAATGCTAGGATAAAAGACAGACAGCAAGCAAACGTAAGCATTCCTTTTTAGGAGAGGATGTTGAATTTAAATTTAGCCGAGAAAATCGCTCCCTTTCGCCGTGATCTTCGCACCCTGGAAGAGAAACGATTCAGAGAGTCCATCTTGACCGGTCCTTCAACCCAACCTAGTGCTTTTTAACCGGCGGCGGAGCATGCAGTGAGGAAGGCCCCCACATAAGCCATGAGAATGCCAAAAACATGTTTTATGTTGGCATCCGGGTTGAACGCAGAGTTAGGTTGGGGGCCTAGACGCGCTGTTGTGTTTGCAGCTTGAACCTAAGCCGGGAGCTTCTCATCCACGCCTCGCGGTGTCGATGGCAGCGATATCGATTTTGCGCATCGACATCATTGCTGCGAATGCACGAGCTGCTTCATCGCCGCCGGCTGCAAGAGCTTCAGTAAGAGTGCGTGGGGTGATTTGCCAGTTGACGCCCCAGCGGTCTTTACACCACCCACAGGCACTCTCCTGGCCACCATTGCCTACAATGGCGTTCCAGTAGCGGTCAGTTTCTTCTTGTGTGTCGGTGGCAATCTGGAAGGAGAAAGCCTCTGTCTGGGCAAATAGCGGTCCGCCGTTCAATCCAATGCAGGATACGCCGCAAACAGAAAAGTGGACAACCAGCACGTCTCCTTTTTTACTGCTGGGATTGTCCATCGGTGCGCGGTGCACAGCCCTTACTTCGCTATCAGGAAAAACCGAAGCATAGAAGTGCGCAGCCTCTGCTGCCTCACGGTCGAACCAGATGCAAATCGTGTTCTTCGCGACATGTGTCATATAGCTACTCCATCGTGAATAGGCAGTGCGCCATTTTCAGGTGACGCTAAAAACTCTATGAAGGGCGGTCTAACTACAAAATTATCCTACGCCTTGGGTGATCGGGCATCATAAAGATGATGCATGCTCGCCTGCTCCACATTGCGTTTGACCGCACATCCCTGGCGGAGAATTCATTAATCTTGCCCCTGTCTGCATGCGCGCATTTTGCTTTATAGCATGTGCGGTCTGTACAAACTAGTTAGATAGGTGTCAACTCATCAGCAGATTATTTATACAATGCTGTTTTCATTATCGAACCCACGGCTCCTTGCGGTTGCATAATGACCAAGCTAACCGCGCGGCGCTAAAAAGGGGAATTCAAACTAGGCAAGGGTTTGAACGTCGAGTTAAAGAACTTGTTATAAGTTTTCTCTAATCAATAATAATTGATTTAAGCAGGCCGCCGTCTTTGGCTTCACCTTGGTATTCCACGTATTGATTTGGTCCCAGAAAGGCCTTCAGAAGCCTTGCCAGCTCTAAACCCTCTGCATTTAAAAGTATCCATGGTTAGCGTATCGTTGAGATTCTTCGTTTCATATTCTTGTATCCATCGCTCAAATCTTTCCCGTAACTCTCTAGGCATATGCAATTCGCTGTGTTCCATCATTCCGTGTTTGAACAGCCCTGAAGGATTCTTTGAGAACCCCCACACGCCAGAACTGCCGTATTCAGCCATTACACGGATCATTAAAGCAGAACGCATGGCTTAGAGTGTCTGGCGCAACGACGGGTTAGGACCCAGCTGCCGCGCGAGGTGACTCATAGAGTAGGCACAATATCCCAGAGAATATGGGCGAAAACGCAAGGCCACAACTGTCGTGTGATGACATAAGCCAATGTGAGCGTGACACCGAACGAAGTGACCCAAAGCACGCCGACCGGACCTTGGTAGAGATGATAGAGAACCCGCACCAGCAGAGGAAGACCAATGGCCAACGACAAGCCCAGGCCGCGCAGGCCTCGCACAAGTACACCCAGTAGAAAAACCTCTTCGAATGTGCCGTTTACGACTGCGACCAGCACGATGCTAGCAAGAGAAGCGCCCGAAAAGGAAAAGTCAATGACGCCAGGACGCTCGTGCGTCTGGAACAGCGCAGTCACAACCGTGCCTAGTAACCAGCAAACCAAGAAAAGACCGACGCCAAGCAAACTGCCACGTACCGTTGGTTCGGGGTAGAGCGACTGGATATCGAAGTTGCGGCTATGGAGGAAGAGAAGCGCAGCGCCAGCAAGAATCAGCTCAACAATAACTAGCCAGATGTTGCTTGCGTCAGAGAATCGCGCCGGGGGAAAGCCGGCGAGCATAGCTTGGACTGACCAAACGATGGGCAGTCCAAAACAGATGACGGTGACGACGGTTGCTTCGCTAAGGGATAAGGTGACTTGGCCAATGTGAGCCCGTAGCCTAGCGAGGAAGGATAAGCGACCTTACCGAAACGGTGCGTTGGAAGAGGAAAGGGAAATTCTCGAAAAACGGTGGGAGAAATGACTCATAGAGGTAATATTCGGCTTGAACAAGGCTTAAGCCACTGGATGAATAAGGGTAACGACGAGTTCATTGTCTTGCAGAACGCCAAGTTGATCTGAAATGCTGAGTGATAAAGAAAAGCGTTTGTCTGCAATTGTAAACGCTGAGGGGCAAATATCACCAGTGCCAGTACTCCAAGAAATATTAAAAGCATTCGAGTCCCCGGTGATCATGAAATCCCGGTAGCGGATCCCGCGGGGATAGTGAGGTGGTTTGATGATTCGGTCTCCTGCAAAGGTAAGAATAAAATCAGCAAATTTGATGGGAGAGTCCTGTTGAAAAGAAACTTTTACGCCGTAGGGGACTAAGAGCCGGTCATCGGACATGCCAAGCGGCCTAAGGTGAAGAGGAGGGGCGGCCAGACCCGAAGGCAGAGGCAACTACAAGCGCTAGCTTGCCGACGTCCCTCTCGATTACAGGGCTAGACCTCGTGATCATGGTCATCGATGTAATAAAAATCTAAATCAAAGGCCAGTCCGAGCTGGGCCGCATGTCGTATTTGATCCCGATTGAAGTGTGCGCCATGCCCTGAAGGAGGAAAGTAGCCCACGCACTGCAGCGTCAGTTCGTAGTCTACCCACAGCACACGGAGAGCATCAGCCTTTGTTCTGAGAGAAAGGAATAGGCTTTCAATATGGTGTTCCAGGGGCTGCGTGTCGTCTAGTCCGCTATTTAAGCGCCAACTCATGAACTTTCGCGGTTTTCCATTGCGGTTATTGGTGTCGCCAATATTCCAAGCCTCGGAAGGTTGTATACCTAAAACCTCAGTTACATTCTCATGGGTTCCAGGGCCGGTGATGTGAAGATACGCATATTCGCGAGTGGTAAGGGGTGGTACTGTCATGAATGTATAAGGGAGAGTCAACTGCTTGTGAGCCATCCTAGAGGTACTCCAGCAATGCCAATAGATCTGGAAAACAGTACTTGCACTGAGGGTGCGTGTTTCGCACGAGCATAGCATCAAAGCCAGCAGCAAGGGCACCTTGATAGTCAGCTACGAAACTATCACCAACCATAACGGCACGACCGTTTGCCGGTAATGCGCTGTTCACGGCCGCGAAGGCCAGCGGATGAGGCTTCTCAAAACCCAGTGTTGCCGAGGTGTAGACCGCATCAAAGTGTTCATCTAAGCCCAGCTCTTTGACCAGTTGCGGGAGCTCAGGCACATGATTCGATAACAACAAATGCCGCCAGCCGCGACGCGTGAGAGCTGAAAGGCTTGAATTTACGTCCGGGTACACCACCCAATACTCAGGCGCTGTGTACCGCAAACGGACCTGCCGGGCGATCGACCTTGCCAGGGAAGCTTCCATGGATGCACCCAGGATGAGCGCACGCTCAAGCACAGGGGCGAGATGGGCCCACCAAGCATCAGGGTGGGCAAGTTCCGGATGCCCTCGCTCCGGCTTATGCCACGGAAAGCCGGACCTAAGATGCGGAACAAACTGCTCGCGGTGAAAGACAGTTTTTGGTTGTGCTTCGCAGGCGAGATCAGCTAGGCACTGTGACCAATGACCTGGCCGATGTGCGAGGGTGTTGTCAAAGTCCCAGACTAGGTAGCGTTCGTTGACGGCCATGATGGCTAAGCAATAAAAGAGACTTTTCTATTCCCAGCGAGTGCGCCTGGGTGAAGTTGTGGGTTACGGCAATCCAGTACCAAAAAGGAGAGGTTGTACTTTTCATCAGCTCAGTTGTTGTTTACGGAAGGGGAAGTCACTTCGGTATCGTAACCGTTGTTGACAGACATAGTAAAAGATGGGGAAAACTCTGGATTACCAGGTTTGATGAAATGCATGAACAGGATTGTTGTGCACACTTCATCTACGCTGTGATGACCGTTGGAGAACCATTCGGCCTGCAAAAAGCACTGCCGAAACTTGACTTTCAAGACGGTAGCTGACACTTTTGTATGTTTGTGTGTGCCTCTTGTGTCCCTGCTTTAAGCTCTTCATCATTCTGTTGGGCTGTTCTTAGCCTAATCGCGCCGATTAATTAAACTAATGTTAGTTGCCGTGGCGCAAGCTCACTCCATCAATTACCCCTAATTTGCACTAAGTAGATAAGCGACGTTACTAATCCCAAAATAAATCCTACCCCACTCACTGTAATGCCTAGCGCATGTAAAATTACTATTAAACTGTATGGACGCGTAAAGATTATCCTACAGCTGCCGTAATTCTTCTCTGCCTGTAGCCCGTTAATGCGTAAACTATAACGACCTGCCCGAGGAATATTAATTTCTCCATGCAGCACTCTGACACTATTAAATCCAGAGCTTTTTAGAGGAAATAAAAAGCGCGATATGGGCACAACTTGTTCATTACGGGCATCTTTAATTTCGTAGTGCAGTCCAAAGAATGGAGATAGTAAGCGATGTGAGCATTCAAAATGCATTTGTACGCGTCCCTTCTCCGTGAAATCAAGCACGGTTTCGTTATGCAATGGCACGCGCAACAGTTCTGCGGTATTGATTGTTTTGATCAGGTTAACAATCAATATTAACAATAGAATTAACCCGACTATTGCCAGCGGGATAGACCAGAGCAGCCAGTTATGGTTCATGAGGAAGTTTCAATCATAATTTTTAAGGTTACAACGAAACTTTTAGCGAATGAAAACTGGCCTCCCCTCTCGAAGCCAATAAGATAGCTCCTTAGGCAGGCAAAGCGATGGCAAGCAGAATGAAGGCGGCAAGAAGAAATGAACGCATGTGGATAGCGCCTAATGTGCTAGAGGTGAGGCGTCGCACAAAATATCCACAAGCACAGCTTTTGGACGATCGGCTGGAGTGAGGGGGAGGTTTTTGGAATCCCGCTCATCAATCTTTTCTTTGGTGAGCTGACGCAAAGCATTGTTTTCATGGAATCGTATTCTGGAGTTTAAAAATTTTTTCCCCCCTCTTTTTGCTTTCGCATAACCGCGATGCCCGTTCGAGTTGTCTCCGCCCCATGAAGCCAAAACTACTTTATCCGCCAAATTAGATTTTCGGAGAGCCATGCCCATCGGTGATGCAGCATAGCGTTTAGGACTCTTATTCTCCTTGAAGTTACGTTGATGATTTGTTTTCATGACGATAAGAATTGTTTACACACACCTAAGGAATAAAAGGGGTGTTCCCATCCCAAGCGAGTCGTGCCTTGGGGAAATTGTGGTTTACGGCAATCCAGTGCCAAAAGGGAGAGGTTGTACTTGTCATCAACTCATTTGTTTTTAAGGAAAAGGGAAATCTCATGACTAGTGCATCCGTCGCATCGATTTTGCGTTTTTATACGAGCCATCCCTGGCCCTACTTGCCATGGTATGGCACCACAATTCCGAAGCGATATTTTAGCCCCGCAAGGTCGGCAGAACAATCCAAGCACGTGAGGCGAATTTTGTATGTGCCGGGTGCCAGCTTATTCAGAGGTGTGAGGTTTGCATAGCGCCCCATGTAACGAGCGTGTGTCTTAGGTCTAACTACCGTCTGCTCATAAACAGCTTCTCCCTTACTGCTCATCACTTTTACCTGGATATCACCCGGAAAGCCTCTGTCAGCGCCAAGCGCCAGCCATAAACGGCGGCTCTCTTCTGGACTTTCTTTGTCGAGGAAGTGAGAAATTCGGCTTGGCTCAGTAATGTAAAACTCCATACTACTCACGTATTGGACCCGCTCTTTTATAGTGAACTGGACGTCAAATGGCTTTGCTATCCACTCACTGCCGATAGGAACCATCACAGGCACTATATTTTCCTTGGCAGCTGCATAATTTGTACTAAGTAAAAGCGCTGTTAGCGCGAAAAGTGAAAGCGAGCGCATGGTTCTGCTTAACGCCCGCGGTAAGCTGCGCCACAGCGAAGCGAAGGACACCAACAGAGAAAGCCTGTCAGCATCAGCTTGACCCAGCGATTTAGGCGACACGCCGCACTTATGCGCGCAATTCACGCAAGACCTCAGGATGCGCAACGGCGACTTAAAGCAATGCTTTGCTGCCCCTGTGGGAGACCGTCGCCCTTGTTCCCAATCTTGAAGAGTACGTGGGGAGACACTCAACAGCAAAGTAAATGCTTGCTGTGACAGGCCCATTTTGGCGCGAGCTTCGGCGGCTTCGCCTCGTTTTATTTGCTTAACGGACTCAAGCAGATCACGTTGAAATTTTTCCATTTCAGAGAGCATTTTTTACTCCTTGCTTCAGCTCTATCAAAAAAGAGGGAGGAGTTTGTCAAACTTGGCTTTCTTGTAGACGATCAACAGCCAAATAATGGGGGTACTCACATTAAAGTAAATCACTCGGGCACCGCCAGGTTTACCTTGCTGAGTTGAGGACCATCGAAGCTTTCGGCTGCCGCTACTGGCACGACTCATGTCAGCAGCTTCGGGCTCGAGGCGATGCAGTTGATGAGTTTAACGCGCTCGACTTCCGACTAGACTTCGCTGAGGCAGAGCGCTAGAAGCTAGCGGTTTCAGCAACTGTTCTTATGAGAAAGACAATACGGCAATGCCGTACATTTTGCAACTTCTATTTCCTCTCGCTGTGACTCGAATGGTGTGGCTTAAAGCCCGGGTAAGTGGCGCCTAGCAGCGCAGGGACTGAAGGAAACCGCCCGCAAGGTTGGCGTCAGCTTGAGCAAGCAGTTAGGCAGTAATTTTGATTTTTTCCTGAATTCCCTTTAGCGCTTCCCATGTGCGGCGAAAGACTATTTCAAGCTTTTCGAAGTAGACGTCATCGAGCTTTGCCTTCCGTGGGGTGCCCTCAAAATATTGAAGCTCTTGAGTTTCGCCGTTGTGGGTTAATGTCCCATGTGCAAAGGCGTTTCTGTATTGAGTGATCTTTTTGAGGTTTGATTCCAACTCCTCCTTTTGAGGTCCATCGAGAAGTTGGAACTGCTCAATCACGATGTTTAGAAGCTTTCGCTTGGCTGCAAGGGAGCACCATTCGGAGCTGAGGACTGAGCCGAATACGAGTTCCCGTTGTTCTTTGACTTCACGAAATAGGGTGTCGGCGATGATCTCTGCAATTACTTGGTCTATCGCAGAGGTTGCAGAGATGATGCGGCCTGATGCTCGTCGAATTTCTCTTGCTTCGTCGAAGTCGTCTTCAAGTGTGAGCAGAGGACGCCCACGATAAAGCGCAGGTAGTTTTAAGTCGCGCATATTTGCTGTCTAACTTTTGAGTTAAGCGGCAGGCAGCAAGGCTGAAAATAGGCGAAGCCGCCGGCCTTGTTGATTGTCCGTGTTGAACGAAGGGTTAGCTTTATACCTGTGATTTCCAGTAGTTTGGCTTGCGTGCATGATGGGCTACCGCAATGACGACAATACCAGTTTCAACTGTGAGATAAAACACGCTAAATGGAAATTTTTTGACAACGATTTTTCGAGAACCACCCATGGCTGGTGAACCCGATGTTGAAAAGGCCAAAGCAATGGCTAGCGCACGTTCAACTGCGGCGACAAATTGATCACCGAGTACCGGCTGAATTTGGGTGTAATGTTCTGTTTCTGCGAGTAGCTCCGCGCGCGCTTCGGTAATAAATTGAACCGTTTTCAACGGCAAATTTTCCGAGCTTCAGCTAATACATCAGTTGCGGTGTGCAGGGAGGTCGTGCCGTTTTTCCATGCCTCGATACGAGCGATGATTTCGGTTTCCCACTCTGCTTCAATTTCATGAACGCTTGGTTCTTGCAATGATTCGAGCAACACCTCAGCCAAACGTGCGCGGTCATTGGGGGTTAACTGCTGCGCTTGAAGCTCAACATCTTTTAAGGATAGGGCCATGTGTGCCTCCAATGATACAAATTTATGGGTCAGTATAAGCTATGAGCATGTGATAAAGCTAACGTATTGGCGTTCAGCTGCGAGCTGGCCGCCGAGTTGCCCGTCGATTCTACTCCAGCGTCCGCGCGGCCAAATCGTCAGCTGCAACGCCTTGTTAGGCCGCAGCTTCGCTAGAGTTCGATGTCCTCTGTAAGGAGGATGAAATGAAACACGGTGGCATAGGTTTCCAGGTCCCGGCCTCGGTGCGCTTCGATCACCTTGCTCGTGTCGGCGATCCAAAGATCGTGAGCGTACGGTTCGCTCGTCTTTCCCAAGAGGCGACGGTTCGGCGGAGCTTGGATACTCAGTCACCCGACATCCATGACTGTTCCGCTCTTGAACTCAATTCTCGGACGGTCGCGAAACAGACGCCCTAACGAGGCATCAACACTCGCCCAAACGGCATCGAGAGGAGCGCCTCGTTCGCTCAGAGAGATCGTCGCGTGCTTCAGTACTGCCTTGGCAAGCGCTTCCGCCTCTGTCAGCGGAAGCACAGCCAACCTCTCCATCTCTCTGTTGACCTCAACGGCAGCAGCGCGCGCTCTGTTAGCCCCCTCACGCAGATCCCTGATGAACTTGAACATTCGCTAGTCGGCCTAATGTAGAAGTAACCGGCACCGGAGCGCCAGCGAAGGGAACCCCAATGCCCAGCATTTAGGTGTCCGGTTGACTGTCATGTTAGGCACTTGTGCTCACTTCCACGGTTTTACGGTCGGCTCTGTGCCACTTCCAGATTGCCCGTGCGTTCATTGAGAAGAAGACAATATTGGCGAGAATCATGGCGATGCTCTGAGACATGGCGCCGATGGCAACCCAACACAGGTTTCCGCACATCATGATGAGAAAACCTACTTTGTTCTTATTTCCAATGTTCCACAAAGCAAAGAAGGTAAGCGCCATGGCTAACCAATCGATGCCGAAATATTTGAATGCGAGCATTTAAATGCCTAACGTTGGAGATCAGGGGCCGCCGAGGCCCGCAGCTTCTCGACGGTCCCCTGGATCGAGTGGGTAGCCGGCAAAGTGAATCTCCCTTGGTGTTGGCCAGCTTAGACGGTGAACCACTACCGAACCGCCACCCGGTGGATCCCACGGGGCAGTGCCTGCCAGGGTTGCACCAAAGCGCGAATAGAAGCGACGGGCACGAACATTCGACTCGACGACAAAGAGATAGACGGGTGTGGCAGGCGAGAGGATTTCAAACTGCTCCCGAGCGGCGAGCATGAGGCGTGCCCCGTGGCCGTGACCTAAGTGGCTCTGGCCAACGTGCAAATTGTTCAGGAACGAGCCATATTCGGGATGATGCTGGGCAAAGAGGCAAACAAAGCCAACGAGTTTGGACTCAATCGTCAGCAACAGAACACATTGGTTTGGCGCCGGAAAGTTAAGTCTTTCTTCCCAAAAGCGAAGACGGTCACTATCTGCCTCGGATGCCAAATACTCATCATTGAAGGCGCCGCGGTACGCGAGGCGCCAGCTATTCGCATGAAGCTTGGCGATAGCGGGAATGTCGGCGCAGGTGGCTGGACGGAGTTCCATGACGGCTAACGACCAGCATAAGGGGCGCTGCGGTAGCGGCGTCCCAGTGAGCGATAGCGAACGATCTTGATGCGCTTGTTAGGCATTTGCTACTCCCTTGGCTATGACAAAGCCATAAAAGCCAATTGCTGACTCAATAACCCATGCTTTATAGCCTTCGGACTCTAGTGAGCTCGCATAATCCTCAAGACTATCCTTGAAATAACGAACCCCTTGCATTCGATTCCATTCTTGAATTTCTTTGCCCCATTTGCTAATGAATTCTCTTACAGGTTCATCGTAGATATCCGTGATTATCGCACCAGCTGTATGAGTGAAGTTGTATAGAGCAACATCGGTAAACGTTATAACTGACTTATCAGTCTCTTCCTCTGGATATTCATATACGAGATAAAAGGCGATTGTTTCACCTCCTTTTGAAACCTCGTATTTATCCAGATGATAATCGTGATATCGCATATAGATGCCTAACGTTGGAGATAACCCGCCGCAGCCGAGGTGCTGATGCGGAAGCGAGAAAGACCGTACCCTGCGGTCGGGTTGATTGACTTGTTAGGCGTTGCTGGCATGTTGATGAATCGCATGAATGAATTTCTTTCGCCACTGCTGCCAGCCACGATGAATATAGGTTGCGAAGAAAGCGTATGGATGGCCTTTAAAACTCTTGCCCTCCAAAACCTGACAAATCATCTCAAGATGTTCTGCATTCCACGCCCAGAGAGTGCGGCCGGATACTGAGATTTGATGATATGGGGGTGGAAGCTGATTGTAATGTTGATTTGTGAGACGCAAGAAACAATTGGTACAACATACCGAGAAGAGTGATTTATCCCATAACGTAGAACAGTCACCCACAATTATTATGCCTTTTTCGTAGGCTGGTTCGGTGGCCACGGCGAGACCGCCGCATTTAGGGCACATTACCTCGATTTTCGTAGGGCGTTGCTGGTGATCATACCGGACGTGGCTTGACCCACCGCCAGAACGAAACGACCTTCTTTGCTTGCGATTAGTTGGAAGACGCATAACGTTTGACGTGAGGGGCGGCCGGAGCCGCGAGGCGGCGGAGGGAATTTGCAAGCGCAGCTTGCAAGCCGTCCCTCTCGACGGAGTTGTTAGCCATTGCGTTTACCAAAACTGCCACCAGGGCTTTGGACTTGAGTTGGAATGATCTGGTGCCTCTACACTAATGGGATTGCCATCTTCCCCGTAAAGCTCGCCTTCATCGCCTTGGACTTTGGCCGACAGTCGCTTGGCAATCAGACTCATTTTTCTAAGAATCTCTTCATCCGGGTTCTTTGCCAGGACGTTGCCGCGGCTATGCCAAAGCCAAGCCATATTCCCGTGTTCTCCGTGCTTGGAGTATCCGACCCAAACGGACATGCTTGGATCTTCAATTCGCAAAACCGCGCCTTCACCAAATGTTGCTTCGGCGTGACCATCAAGACGCATCTCTGCGTCCGACCGTACAACATCAAGCCACTCCTCAAGGTCAATATCTGGCCCGTCATCGAACCAGTTTTCTTTGCGGGTAATGTGGACTTCGTATCCCATGGCTTAGTAATGGCTAATGAGCGAGCTAAGGGGCGCCGCGTTTCTGCGGCGTCCCTCTTGAGCGTAAAGTTAGAACTCGGTGAATAAGCCATAAAGTAATACCACCTCCCAAAACAGCCCATACGACAGGCACCCATTGACCATGAATTAGCCAATAACCAGAGCCAAGCAACCCCATAACGTACACAATATTCGCAACGATACGCCGGTGGTCAGGGGCGATGACCGTGGATAATAATACAACAAGAGTTGCTGCGAAAATAGAACCAAACGCAATTGCAAATTTGTGAACTAACGACGCCCACGGCGCATAACACATGCCAGAAACAATATACTTAGCGGGGCAGAGCCAGTCGTTGACCTGATAAATACCTATAGTAGTAAAAACACCAATATACCAGCCTACGATGGCAGAAGGTGCGATAAGTAACCAACGGAAAGTACGCATAGTTCTAACGTTCGAGGTAAGGCGGGCCCGGCCAGCTGTTGGGGCTCGCCTTGACCGAGGGGTTAGGCCGCACTCTTTGAGCGCTGAATGAGCGCCCGGCTTTGACCGATGGCTTGGAGAAGCTGGCTCTGCCCTGACTTGCGCCTGAAAGGACTAAACTCATGTCGGCTGTTGGCGGAAGGGCGGGCTCTGGTTGTAGCCGACTGTCGGGTCGTTTGCGCGTAGCTGAACGATGAACTGAATTTCCATTCTGGTGACCTCTGATCGGTCTGCCGTCTCCGAGTACCAAAGTATGTCTCTCGTAACCGTGAAGCTTTGTCTCTCTTCTTGCGTGAAGTCCCGGGCTATCAACTCGTCCGAAGCGCTACCGAAGTAGTTGATGCTATTGGTTCGATCTTGTCCGACATAGATCTTGCCGTTGGGATAAGTGATTCGATAGACAACGCTTGGCATGACATTCGATCTGGCGCGATCTCGTTCTCGTGCGGCCTAACGTTGTGCTTGAGCCGCCGCCGGAGCGCACAGCGCGGAGGGTACCCACCAGCGCCGCTGGTGGGCGGTCGGCTCGAAGCACTTGTTAGCCCGCATGCACCCCACCGACGCGAAAGCCATAACCTGTTGGCCAACGATAACCCAGCACGGTGCCGCGCGGATAGAAATGCTCGCGCACCTGATTAAGCTGATTTCCACCCAGGAGATAGACATGCGAGTTGTCTTGCCACAGGTAGAAGCCTACGTGTCCCTTCCAGTTATCGGGGTCGTCTCGCCACAGCACGGCAATGCAACCATGAACGGGCGCAGGCAACTCTTCACCCCATTCCAACCACGACCGCGCCAGTGCTGAATTGGTACCTACGATGCCAACCTGGCCAAGACACCAGTTCACAAAGGACGAACACCACGACGCCTTGTCATCGTAACCCCGGATATTCGTGCCTTCATGATACTCCGTGATCCGAGGATTGCTCGCCCCTACCGGATACGCCGACACGCCGCGCTCAGCGCTTGCCACGTTCAGCCAAGGAGGAACGTTCATACTTGCGGGCTAACGTGCAGCTAAGGGGCGCCGCGCTTCTGCCGCGCCCTTCTCGAACATAAGGTTAGACAACATACTTACTCCTTAAAAGAAGTGATCTCGGTCGGATCCATCATAGAACCCGCTCAACATACAGCAGTTCCTGAAACCGGCGGCCAGAATTGCACGTGCACGGATCGTTTCGACCCAGCTTTTCGATGAGTTCTTTCCCTCCATTCACGACACGGTCTCCGCGTTTGACTTGAGTTTCAGAAGGGAAACCCTTCCGACGCTTACTTGTTACCTCGAAACCAAAATTGGTCGAGGTGTTTGGTCTTGGATTTCATGGTACACCTCCGTTGTGAAATACCCCAAGGATCGGGGTAGCGGATTATAGCAAAATGGAAAAGTGATCTGCTAATTACCCACCCAAATCATCTTTTTGTCTAACGTTTGAATTCAGCCGGCCAGGGTCGGCTGCAATGAAAGGATAGGCTTCAATTTTGCTGCGACTTCCCTGGGCGCCATAGTGCAGAAAAGACTTTTCCTAGTGCCGCAGAGCCTATGCGATTCATATTCTCATAGCCTTGAGCGCTATGAAGTTTGATCGACTCCATACTGAGATTGTCTACACCGACCACCTCACGACCAACCATAAATACTTGGCCGAGAGCGCCTTGCATTGCCTGCAGGGGCGCGCGAAGTTCCGCTTTCGCAATTAGCGCGTCCTCAAAGTCACGCTGCGCGGCTCGAAAGGAAGTAAGCGTTGTATATGCCGCAGCCGGGAGCACCAAGCCGCTTCGTTGAGTAATCTCAAGAATTTCGGCATTCAGATGCTCCCACGCCATATCCTCTTCGCCGCCGCTCTCAAACTTTGCCGTTCCACTCGCAAACGAAGCAGCAAGTTGCACCATCTGGGTCGCATGAACAACGAACGAGCAGAGGTAGTCTATTTGGTGCGTATAAAGCTCTTGCCGAAGTGCTGTCCGCTGGGACTTGTGTGTGAAGTAGAAGCCAATACCGCTCACCGCCACCGTCGCAGCGAGGCCAGCAAGGCTAATCCATACAGTAGCGTCCATTGAAGCCTAACGTTGGAATTCAGCGGCTGCCGAAGGCAGTCCGCTGCAATGAAAGGTTAGCCATTGGATTCGCGCTCCAGAATTACCAAGGGGACCGCGATCCATTGTTTCATGTGGTCTTGCGCGGCCATCACTCTGACAAAAGCTCGCACAGGAATTGACATATCTTTAAGCACGGTCTTTTGCAATTTCACTAGGGTGCCGAGACCCGACAAGAAGTACTCCGGAGTGGTAATCAGCGAAAGGGAAGATGTGGACGACTGCCGGATTTGAAAATGCTCGGACTCAGCCAACACTTCGTTCGTACCGCCCGATCGATGAACCGACGACTTGGCCTGATACACAGTGAGTTCACCACTGAACCAGCCGTACTTAGAGATCATCTTCGGAGCAAATTTGGTTGAGTCAAGTTCAGGCTCGACAGCGAGTGCGTGCCAAGTGTGAGCGAGCATGCCCAGCGTGGAGACCTTGAACGACCGGGTTTCCTGTGCGCTCACTTCCGCGGAAAAGACAGGGATAGCAGCCCCGGCCTTCTTGCCTTGGTTCTTTGTGATCGTCGTATCTGGAGACTGACCTGTCGCTACTTCGAAGCGGTCGGCGATGTATTCGCGGTCGAGGTAGATCAGCGACTTGTGCAAATCGGCGCGCACGTAATTTCCCGATGGCTAACGTAGAGCTAACCGGCTCGCCAAAGCGCAGCTTTGGCGAGTCCAGCGACCGAAGGGAGCGAGGTTAAGCGCCATGTTAGGCCGTTGTTTCCCAAGCGAAATGAATGAATTCATTCTCATACTCTGCGATAGCTGAAACAAAGAATTCTGTCTTCATTGAGTACATGAGCAGAGCGCCTAAGAATACTTGCCCACTTGCCAGCGGAAGAATCGGAGGAACAACTAGACTGCTGCAATGTGTTGCTACCAAGTCGGTGAATGTCAGTTCATCGATTGGTTCAAAGTAGGCACCTGACAAGTAGTCATGAAGATATGACTCTCGCCCTCGCCAGTCATCCGCAAGTTCTGCGGCGAGCCAGAAGCGCAAGCCATTGTCGCCTTGCGCCTTCGGAGAGCGAGTAATACGAATTGACTGCTCACCATCAGGAACGTGAAAGGCGTACTGCGGGTAGCAAGTGTAGTAGAGCCCCCTATATGCGCCAAGGTATTGGAGTCGACTGCCCTCAATCTGTACCAATTTGTCGTAGTCAATGTGACAGAACATAGACGGCCTAACGCAAAGGTGACCGGCACGTTGCGGCAAGGGGCAGCACGGTGCAGGATATCCAACAGCACTGTGCGGCGCCTTGCCCCAACGTGTCCGAGTCGACCGTTCTGTTAGACGTCATGGCGCACCTGCATTAATGCAAACCCCAGGAGATTGAGGCCACGCCACAGGTTAGGGTTGCTCGCCTTTTCATCATCTTGCGGGAGGCCTATGCCCCAGATCCTATCAACAGGGCTCGCCTCCACGAGCACGCGTTCGCCTGTCTGCTTGAGGAAGCGGCCGAGTTCCGGGTTCTGACTGAACTTTGCGAGGTTCGCGCGTACGACAATTGAAAACCGCTTCTCCAACCAAAAGACCTCATCGAAGCCGCGTACTTGCCGCCCAAGCGCCTTAGCAGCTCCGGGATTCGGCGCTTCCAGCACCTGCTCACGTGTTGTCTCGTCTCCAAAGAGAGCCGCCTTCTCCGCCATCATGAAATGTTCGGCAGTCGGATATCGCTGACCATCTACAAGGAACGAAGAGCCATACCACTGGCTAAAGCACGATGCGGTGACGCCACCGTTGCCTGGTTGATGGCCCCAGAAGAAGACGTACTTCAGCCTCTCTCCAGAGTTGAATCGGGCGCGAAGATCTTCGAGGTACTGAGCGTCTTCCGGGCGCATGTTCATGACGTCTAACGCCCGCGGTAAGCTGCGCCGCAGCGAAGCGGAGGGAACCAAAAGGCGGAGCCTTTTGGCGTCAGCTTGACCAACCAGTTAGGCTGGAGAGCGCAGTGGACGAGGGTGGAGTTACCTGAGCCTAGCCAAATTTGTGGATAAGTGCTGTGCATGTGGGTGGGCGCTTCGGGCTAGGTTCGTGTGCTCATGTTCTCGCTTGGGAAAGCAGCTTAGTATCTGGGTACGCCCGCTTGAACCGCTCGCCGGCCTCCGTCCCGATACCGACAAGAATGGTCGCGCTGCTGTCCCAGCACGCTATCTCGAATAGCGCTCCTTCTAGCTGCGGTTTTACAGAGCTTTGATTCCAGAAGGTTGGATTGCCATCGACATACGGGGTATTCTGAATTGCCGGTCGGCTACCCTTGGGAACCGCGCTAAAAACCGCCCAAATGAATTGCACTTCATTGCTTGTGATGAACTCCTGCAACTCCAAACCGGTCATCCACCGGTCCTCGCTGCTGAACTCCTCACCATAGTAGTTCGTCTCTATGTCGCTGACGTACCAGTCAAAGTCAGAGGCGGTCAATCCCAACGCCGAAAGCACCAATTGCATATTGGTGAAGTATGGGACTTGGTTCGTTTTCTCTAGGATGAGATTCATTGCGCGCATGGAGCAAGAAGCCTAACGTGGAGGTAACCTGCCGCCGGAATGCCGGAGGCATGGAGGGAACCCAAAGCGCAGCTTTGGGCGGTCGGGTTGACTGAAAGGTTAGGCCAATGTGTCCTACTCCACTCGCAGACCGACCTGACGAAGCGCAACCTTTAGCATGCGGCAATTCTGAAACAGGTGCCCCGCTATTCCAAGACTTGCGCCGGCAGCGATGTTTTCCGGCTTGTCGTCCACGAAGTAACAACGCTCAATGGGGACTTCGCTCACCGCGACGGCACGTTTGAATGCTTGTGCGTCGGGTTTAGCTGCCCCTAGTTCAAATGAAAGAACCTTGGCATGGAATGTTGTCAATTCAGGAACACTGGCGTGGACGGTTGGCCAATAGTACGGATCGACGTTCGAGAGTAGTACTAGCCGACATTGGCCAGCCAACTGGAGAAGCAGATCTCTGACTCCAGGCATTGCTTCGGAGTACGAGGCACTCCAGATTCGCTCGAACTCTTGGAACGAGGCAGTCAAACCCGCTTCTGAAACAAGCCTTGTGTGCAGCTGCTGCAAAGAGGTACGGCCGCGGATCAAGTTTGGATCGGATACAAGATCGTGCATGGCTGCGATAGCCGAGTTTGGCTCAGTACATCGTTGGGAAATGCGGTCGTAGACTAAATTATCATCGAACGCTACTACGACACCGAACAGGTCGAAGATGACGCACTCGATAAGACTTGAGGGGTGCAGAGCCATGGCGAGATTCGGATTGGCCTAACGCCTGACGTAAGCGGCATGCCGTAGGCATGTTCGCTTGACGGAAATGTTAGGTCTCACGCTGCGCCGCTGCCAGCAACACGTATGTCCACTTTTCTCGATCAGTGAGCGGATCAACTACGCACGTTTCTTCAATAGTTGCCTGGATGTGACTGGGTACCTCAAATCTCCGCTGCTCAATGGCGGGGGCCAGCGTGCCCTTAATTACCTCGCTTCCATCTACCACTAGTGCGAAGAAATTTCGCTGCACATCAACACCAACTAATAGGCCCGGCCTGTCAACAGTGCGTGTTGTGGCATCGTCTGTCTCTTCGAGCCTCCGCAAGGCAAGGGACAGTTCTGAATAAGATGCCCTGGACTGCCTGTTTATGCCGGACGGCGAGCCCCAATCGACAGCAACAGAGACCTCGGCATCAATCATGACCCGGAGCAAGTGTTTGAAGCGGCTTCGACCAAGAATGTTGAGGCGGTGGAGATCGACTGACAGCGCTTCTGGTACTGAGACAGCAGCGATTAGCTCGGTCAACGTCTGAAGCGCGTTGGCGGTCTCATCGTTGGGAAATAGGTCGGACCCCTTGGTTTGCAAGCGAACGCCAAATGAACTAGCAAATACACCAGTGACAAGAACTTCGCTATTGAATTTGATTTCTTCAGGAACGCGACGAATATCGCGATCAGGAGCACAAGCAAAGGCGAAGACTGTGTTCTGAACTGCGTCGAGAAGCCGGCCAAGCTTGCCGCAGCCCATTTCGTACGTATTGCTGATCTTCTGAAACGCCAAGTCGAAGACTTGGCGGTTGCTACCTCTAGCGACCTCTACCGCTGGTTCTGCGCGCTCAGGCAGAGTACGAACCTCTACCAATAGTCGCTCGTCGGAGGGCGGTAGCCAATCAGGATCGATTTGCTCCGATGTAACCTCATCGACTGAGGTGCCATCGGGCGTTGTATGCACAACAAATGCATAGCCCTCTTCTGGATGGGAAAGAGCAAATGCAATTGTTATGACCCCCTGCTTCAGGCTTGTGTAGCGTTCTGGACTGACACGCAGATATAGCCATGTGGCATTCCCGTCCACATCATCAACCCAGTACACAATATAGAGCTGCCCCAACACGTCACGGCAGCTATAAAACCGAGGGCCGTCGTAGAAGTCGAACACCTCTACCGGGCTCAGCCCGGGAAGAAGTACCGCCAAATATTCAGCTCGCGACATCAGGCAATACTTCGTTGAACTTCGCGTGCGGAGTTAGCGTTTGCAACCACCAAGTTGTATGCGTTAGTTGGCCGGTCTCAAGGACAGCGCCGTCTTCTGGGCTGATTGATCCCTTCGCAATACGTTTGGCCCTAAGGGGCTTGAACCTAGCCCTTGTGCGCATCGCATCAGCGGCTGTTTTGAAAACAGAAACCCCACACGCCATACACAACTTGTCCGGCGGGAACTGCCTGTGGGGTGCCTCAATGAACGCCGGCAGAAAGTCTTCTGCTGCCGGCGGGTCACTAGACACTAATCGGTAGGCCTCAAGTGTGTCTCGACGAGCTTCTGCCGGAGGACACTGATCGGGGAAATATTCTGGCCACATGTCGCTGATCGTACCTTGTGAGACCTAACGCAGAGTTAAGGGGCTGCCGAAGGCAGTCCCATTGAACGACGGGTTAGAACCGTTCATGTTTGAAGGTTGCCCGAGCGAAAGGCACGAGCAAGGATGAGGGGCATGACGGCAAACAGCCCGAGCATTGCCAAATAGACGCTACCGGAAACTGGATCGCGGCTAGCGATGTATTCGCCTAGAGAGCGATCTTGTAGAACCGCCGCGAGCAAGAACTCAGCACAAAGCGAGAGGAGCAGCGCGAGGAATCCCGCACCCAAGCGAGCTGATGCGGTGGTTGGCAAAGCGAACTTTCTCGTAATGAACCGAGCCGCGAAGACGATGACGACAAACATGACTGGCATTTCCAGAAGTTCGGCGAAGCGCTCACCAAGGCGCGGCACAAGAAATGGAACCCGGATCGAACCCAACACAAAGCCCGCACCTAAGACCAGCGCAAAGTAGGTGACGCCCGCTTTGATGGCTTGCTTCATGTTTGCGGCAAGGTTCTAACGTTGGAGATAACCCGCCGCCGGAGCGCGCAGCGCGGAGGGCACCAAAAAGCGCAGCTTTTTGGCGGTCGGGTTGATTGAAAGGTTAGACCGAGCTGTGTACCCAAGACCCGACAAAGGGAGCAAGCGGCCACGGTTGGCGGAGAGGGCAGGAACCGAGCTGGCACGGCGCGGAGAAGCACGAACCGCTGGCACCACCACCGGAGCCGACCCAAGCCCGCAACGTGCCAACCGGCGCCCACCAGCACGAAAACCGTAAAGCCTTGGGTTGCCGCAAGCGAAGGGGCTGGCATGCCCAATGGGCGCGGCCTCCCGAGCCACGGAGAGCGCCAACCGATGGGGTTCTTGAGCCACCGAGGGTTCAGTCTTGCCAGAGAGAATGCCGAAAGCACACATTGGGTCTAACGTTCAAGGTCACCGGCGCTGCGCGGCTTTATCGCGCAGCGTCCGGTGGACCGCAGGGTTGGGCATCGCCGGTTCACTGGACAGCCCACCGAACCGTAGTAACGATGCCGACAACAACCATGGCTACCAGAAAGCCGACAGCAATCGCCAAGCTGAAGCTAAGCATTGAGGATGGCGGCGTTTGCTTAAGCGGTTGCTCAAGACTCTCAACGCGTTCGAACCAATTGAACGAAACCGAAGACTCCGGCGACACCAATGACTCAATGTTTACGGCGATGGCGGTAGGCACGCTACCTTTCAGTGGCGGCGCCGAAGCAGCCTTCAGGAATTCCAGGCCGAGACGAAGATAGCCTTCTTCGGTGGCAACAACCTTCGATTCGTCTGGGCCGCCACCATACTGCGAGAACAGCACACTGGCGTTCTCTGTGGGAATGAGTTGCTCAAGCTCAGCAACGATGGCGGAGATGCGTTCGCGGTTCATTCTTGCGATGCCCTAACGTTTGAGTTCAGCGGCGGCTGTAAGCCGTCCGCTGGAACGAAAGGTTAGACGCAAATTTGCGCATGAAGTAGCTACTTGCCTCATACACCCCCACAACCATGACAGCGCCCAAGCTAGAAAAACCACGCTGCGCCAAAAGATATATATGCAACGTGAACCCATAAAAAGCACACTATAGCAGAACCTTAAGCATAACAAGGCAAAAATGACCCAACAACTAGCTTGCTAATCCATTGTGGCTAACGCCCTGGTTAACCGGCGCCGGAAGCCGAAGGCTGTAGGGGACCAACATAGGCCATGAAAATGCCGAAGGCATGGCCTATGTTGGCGTCCGCGTTGAACCTACAGTTAGGCTGGGGAGCGTAGGCAGGGTGGTTCACGGTAATCTATTCGTCCGATTCAAAGCCTGGATATACCTTGTACTCTGGTAACTGTGCTTTAGGGTCGTACCACGGGGCCTTGCTATCAACAAACACATGGCGGTTCGGTTTGATCAATGGATCATCATCGAGCGTTCCGAGCGTGATAACAGTTGTCTCTGGCGAGTTGAGGCGCTTGATGAAGAGTTGTGAACCGCACTTCGAGCAAAAGAGTTTTTCGCGGTTAGGGGATGAGCGATACGAACTCAGATGCTCTGAGCCAAAGATTTGCAGGGCTTCGGTTGGAACCAGTGCATTGGTGGAAAACGCCGCCCCGTGCGCCTTCCGGCACATTGCGCAATGGCAGTTCTCGGCGTGCCTTATCTCAGTCGCTACGGTGTAGCGAACCGAGTTGCATAGACAACTTCCATGAAGCATGTGATGCGTTTTCCTTGCGTGTTATGAAGCTTGAGAGATGGCGTGCCTCCAATAAGCCTAACAAGCAGTATACACCTGAACAGGTGTATACTTATTGAGTAAAGGTGTATAAAAATTTAAATCCATTAAAATTTCCTTTTATTTCAAACTCATTTAAGAGATATGACACCCAGTAATACACCGCCCCCGAAATTGCTGGATCAGGTACGAAATAAGCTGCGTCTGAAGCATTATTCTATACGCACTGAAGTGCAGTATCTACAGTGGGTTAAGCGTTTTATTTTGTTCCATGATAAAAAGCACCCCCTGGACTTGGGGGCGGCGCAGGTAGAAGCGTTTTTGACGCATCTTGCGGTAGAGGGCAATGTAACGGCTTCGACACAAAATCAAGCGCTCTCGGCGCTTTTGTTTTTGTATCGCGAGGTGTTGGCGGTGGATTTACCTTGGCTACAGGAGGTGGTGCGTGCCAAAACGCCGCAGCGTTTGCCTGTGGTGCTGTCGCAGCGGGAGGTAGCGCAGGTACTATCACGCATGGATGGAACACATGGCTTAATGGCTCAGTTGCTGTATGGCACGGGAATGCGGCTGATGGAGTGTGTGCGGTTGCGCGTGAAGGATGTGGATTTTGAGCGCTTCGAGCTGTTGATACGCGATGGTAAAGCTGCCAAGGACCGTGTGACCATGCTGCCGCAAAAGTTAGTGGTGCCTCTGCAGGCGTATTTGGATAAACGCAGACTGGTATATGAAGATGACTTAGCCAAAGGTATGGCGAGTGTGTATTTGCCTGATGCGCTGGAGCGCAAATATATAACTGCCGCCACAGACTGGGGTTGGCAATATGTTTTTGTAGCGGGCAGCTATTCTACTGATCCAAGAAGTGGCGTGGTGCGCCGCCACCATTTGGATGAAAAGCTGTTACAGCGTGCGATGAAAAAGGCAGTGCACGCCGCTGGAATTGCCAAGTCCGCTACGCCGCACACCTTGCGTCATAGTTTTGCTACGCATTTGTTACAAAGCGGTTATGACATCCGTACGGTGCAGGAGCTGCTAGGCCACGCGGATGTGACCACTACGATGATCTATACCCATGTGCTCAACAAGGGTGGAAAAGGGGTGGCTAGCCCCTTGGATCTACTCTAAGTAGGCCTGGGGAAGCGATAGGGCACGGCCTGTTTCTGGGGAAAGAGGAGTAGCGTTACACTGGACTGTGCCACTGCGGCGTAGTCAGGAACGCACCTTGACAGACAAGCTGTTGGCAACCCCATCCCCCAAGGTTACTTGATCAGTTGCACCACGCTCGCCTATCAACTACAGTTTAGCCACGGAGAAACACTCAGTCTAACGGATATTGCGCTTTGTGCATGTTCATAAGCTGCGCCATTTGACCGACAGATGCTTATCCCAACGAGGCCTTTGAGTCTTTGGGTCATGCGGGCAATGAAGCCAGCCCTGCGAAAACCGACCATTCTTGATCCTGTTGTTTTGTACCTTCAGGTGCTGGGCTAAAATTTGCCTTTATGGCAAGAGGTGATGTGTATCTATGGATCAACATATTGGGTTTGAACATAGGTATCCTCTCGTTGCAGAGCTGCTGCCTTTCTAAAGTCGGGACAAAGTTCTGGTTTTCTGTAGAGTGGAAGAGAAGATGCAAGTACACACTTACGCTCTATTTCTTATTTATAAGTATTGATCTGTACAAGCTCATGGCACTAGCCATTCTTTATTGTCTACGTCTGCATGGTATTTTTTGTTTCACGTGAAACAGTGAAGAAGTGCCCAGCTTGGTTGAAATAAATTATTTCATAGCATTCTTTATCGTTGCTGCATGAATGTTTGCGGGGAATTTAAATAGCATTGGTAGTTTTTAAGACTTTTTCTTGTCGGCCGTCTCTACTTTGACTCCTTCCTGCACTTCCCCGTATCTCGGCGCTCTCTATCATCGGTGCCCGCTATGAAGTCATTCTGCCTATAGAAGAGCTTTTATAATGTGGCAGAGAATAAGGAAAGTTTTTCTTGATCGATGCTATGCTTCTTTTTCACGTAAGGTTTTCTCATGTTTTACCCCAAGCAGTTTGATGTGATTGTGATAGGAGGTGGTCACGCCGGAACGGAGGCGGCCTTAGTGGCAGCCCGGATGGGAATGACTACCCTGCTGTTGTCCCACAATATTGAGACGCTAGGGCAGATGAGCTGCAATCCCTCTATTGGGGGAATTGGCAAGGGACATTTGGTCAAAGAGGTAGATGCCTTAGGAGGGGCAATGGCCCTGGCTACAGATGAGGCGGGAATTCAGTTTCGCATTCTCAATAGCTCCAAAGGCCCGGCGGTACGGGCTACCCGTGCTCAAGCGGACCGGGTGTTGTACAAAGCGGCTATCCGGGCCCGTTTGGAAAACCAGCCTAATCTCAGCTTGTTTCAGCAGGCTGTGGAAGATTTATTGATGGAGGGTGACCGAGTCGTTGGAGCGCTTACTCAGGCGGGGATCAAGTTTCGAGGCCATGCGGTGGTGTTGACAGCGGGCACTTTTCTGGATGGCAAAATTCATGTAGGCCTGAATAATTATGGGGGAGGCAGGGCAGGAGACCCTGCTGCTGCTACTCTTTCATGCCGTCTTAAAGAGCTCAAACTGCCTCAAGGGCGGTTAAAGACGGGGACTCCTCCTCGCCTAGATGGCAGAACTATCAACTTTGCAGTGCTAGCAGAGCAGCCCGGGGATGGCATGGATGGGTTAAGCCCTGTGCCGGTGTTTAGTTTCATGGGCAATGCAGCCATGCATCCGCGCCAGATTCCCTGTTGGATCACCCATACGAACGCAAACACCCATGAAATTATCCGTAGCGGTTTTGATCGCAGCCCCATGTTTACCGGCAAAATTGAGGGCGTAGGGCCTCGCTATTGCCCTAGTGTGGAAGACAAAATTAACCGATTTGCAGATAAGGAGAGTCATCAGATTTTTCTGGAGCCAGAAGGTCTCAGTACTAACGAGGTTTATCCTAATGGCATTTCCACGAGCTTACCTTTTGATGTTCAGCTGGCTATGGTTCGGAGTATGAAGGGCTTGGAAAACGCAGATATTTTGCGGCCGGGCTATGCGATTGAATATGATTATTTTGACCCACGCTCTCTTAAAAGTAATTTGGAAACCAAATCTATTGCAGGGCTGTTTTTCGCCGGGCAAATTAATGGTACTACAGGCTATGAAGAAGCTGCGGCCCAGGGCTTACTTGCAGGAATTAACGCTGCTTTGCTAGTGCAGGGTAAACAAGCTTGGTGCCCCCGTCGGGATCAGGCTTATTTGGGGGTGCTGGTTGACGACCTTATTACCAAAGGGGTGAGTGAACCCTATAGAATGTTTACCAGCCGGGCTGAATACCGCCTGAGTTTACGGGAAGATAATGCTGATGCACGTTTGACCGAAATAGGGCGCGCTTTGGGCTGTGTAGAGGATGCCCGTTGGGATGCTTTTAATCGCAAACGCGATGCTGTTTCACGTGAAACAGCCCGGTTAAAAGCTAACTGGCTAAGACCTCAAAGTCTCACTAAAGAGCAATCAGAACGAGTATTTGGTCAGGAGCTGGAGCGGGAATATACACTAAGTGATTTACTTAAGCGCCCAGCGGTGAGCTATCACTCCATAATGGGTTTGGGGGAGGGCTTAGTGGGTACTCCAGTGGTAGATCCTTTGGTAGCTGAGCAGGTGGAAATCTCCATTAAATATGCAGGTTATATTGCTAGGCAGCAAGAAGAGGTTGAAAAAGCTGCACATCATGAAACCACGCGATTACCTGCTGATATCAACTATCAAGAGGTGCGGGGTCTCTCCAAAGAAGTACAAGCCAAGCTCAGTGCCCACAGACCAGAAACCTTGGGCCAGGCTAGCCGTATTAGTGGGGTGACCCCCGCGGCTATCTCCTTGCTGATGATTCACGTAAAACGTAGAGGAAAAACCCAGGCATGAAGAATCGAATAATCGCAGCGTTTTTGAGCTTTTCCTTCTTATCTTTTTTGTTACCTTATTCTTTGGCAGAAGAAAACAAAAAAAGCAAGGATGCAGACGAACTGCTAGAAGCGATAGAGCAGCATAAGGTCCAGCAGGTGAGGGATCTGTTAAAAAATAACAGTACTCTCGCCAATACGCGCTTTGAGGACAGCGAAGGATACGGGCTGGTAACCCCACTTTTTTATGCTATCAAAGTAAAAGATGCAGAAATTTGCAAGCTACTGATTCAGGCGGGTGCGGATGTTAACTTTGTAACAGTTGTTTTTGGAGCCCCTCTTCACTATGCAATATTTAAAGGAGAAAAAGATATAGTTCTCCTTTTACTGGAAAGCAAAGCTGACTTGAATAAGCGCGCAGGCTTTGGGCCTCCACAGCAGGGAAAACAGTGGTTTGAGAACGCAAGTCCTTTGCATCTGGCAATAACCAGAGGGGAAGAGCAGATCGTACGGCTTTTAATCCAGAAGGGGGCAGATCTCCGTATGAAAATGTCTCATCCAGAATGCCCCAGCGGACAGTGTTCTCCGCTGGAGTGGGCGATCATCGCGAAACGGCCTGAGCTTATCCCAATGTTGAAGGAGCAGGGGCGTGAATAAAAAAGCTGGAATTTATTGGGGTATATCCTTTGCCGGATAAGGGGTAGATTTTTCTACCACGGCTAGCTAACAGATCATCTATTTGATGCAATACGAACAAATTCAGCAGACTATTGAAAACGGCGCGCTCGCAGCAGGCTTGATGCCTTTATCGAGTGAAATGAGCGCTGCATTGGCAGACTATTTGCTCTTATTACAAAAATGGAATGAAAAGATTAATCTGACAGCAGTACGCAGTTTGCCTGAAATGATTACACATCATATTCTGGACTGCCTGGTAGTTCTGCCCAGGCTTTCTGTACTTTTTCAGAAGCAGGCAGGCTCACAGAACCTGGCTGATATTGGTACGGGGGCAGGCTTGCCAGGCTTGATTATTGCACTGCTGCTGCCGCAGGTGTCGGTGACTTGTATTGATGCAGTAGAAAAAAAGATTGCCTTTGTACAACAGGCCATTGGTTTAATGAAATTGCAAAATTGCACAGCCCTGGCAGCTCGGGTGCAAGACCTGGATCAGCAATGGGATGTACTTACTTGTCGGGCCTATGCTTCAATGGCTGATATTATCGCTACTTCGGGCCATTTATTACGCGCAGAGGGATACATTGCAGCTATGAAAGGCCCCCGGCTCCGTCAGGAGTTAGCGGCCTTGCCAGCGGGGTGGCATTTACTGGAGTCTGTACCGCTGCAGGTACCCGGTTTAAATGAAGAGCGTAGCCTAGCGTTGGTAGGCCGACAGTAAAAGTTAAAACAATACTCAGAGGGGTAACACATGCACTGGATGGGAATCAGCGATATTTGGACTTTCGTAGTGGCGGTAATTGTTTTTTTAGCCCTTCCTGGTCCTGGTACCTTTGCCCTCCTTACCGCTACCAGTAAGGGGGGCAAAAAAGGGGGTTACGCCGCACTCATGGGCTTGATTTTAGGAGATCAGCTGCTTTTATGGTTGGCCGTTGCGGGGGTGGCAGCTTTGCTGGCGGCTAATCCTAGCTTGTTTAAAGGGGTGCAATATGCTGGTGCCCTGTATTTAGTGTGGGTTGGAGTATCCTTGCTTAGACCCGGCAAGAACCTAGGCCCTGCTTTAGTTCACATGCAAGTGGGTAAATACTTTCGGCAGGCGCTTCTTATTACTGTGCTTAATCCCAAAGCCATCGTGTTTTACATGGCGTTTTTTCCTTTGTTTATTGATCCACAACGCCATCAAGGCTGGACTACCTTTGCCAGCATGGCGGCAATTATTGCGCTGATTACCCTGATCTATTGCAGCGGCCTTATTCTGATTGGCGATATCCTATCCAAACGGCTGCGTGCCAACCAGGTATTAAGCCGTTGGCTAGAACGGGGGGCCGGCGTATTTTTGATTGGTTTTGGTATCAAGCTTGGCAGCAACTAGGGTTTTATGAAAATTTTCTGTGTAGCCAATCAAAAAGGCGGTGTAGGCAAGACCACTACGGCTGTTAATCTGGCCGCTGGTTTAAGCAAAATCGGCCAGAGGGTATTACTGGTGGATCTTGACCCTCAAGGTAATGCCACCATGGGTTCTGGAATCAATAAGCAGGCGCTCACTTCCACCATTTATCAGGTTTTGATTGGTACGGCGGATGTTAAAGACGTCCGGGTTCGCAGCACTGCCGATTATGATGTGCTGCCTGGCAACCGGGAATTAGCGGGGGCAGAAATTGATCTGGTAGAAATGGAGCAGCGCGAAACCCGCCTGAAAAATGCACTGAAAACCGTTTCGGGGGACTATGATTTTTGTCTTATTGATTGCCCCCCCTCGCTTTCCATGCTGACTCTTAATGGTCTGGTCAGTGCCCATGGGGTCATCATTCCCATGCAGTGCGAATATTTTGCCTTGGAAGGTTTGTCCGATCTGGTCAATACCATCAAACGGGTGACAAGCAGTTTTAACAAAGAGCTTAAAATTATCGGTTTGCTGCGCGTTATGTTTGATCCTCGCATGACCTTAAGCCAGCAGGTCTCTGCCCAACTGGAAAAACATTTTGGGGAAAAGGTCTTTAAAACCCTTATTCCCCGCAATGTGCGCTTAGCCGAGGCCCCTAGTTACGGCCTTCCCGGGGTGGTTTTTGACCCTAGCAGTCGCGGAGCCGCTGCTTATTTGCAGTTTGCCCAAGAGATGGTGACGCGCATGCAGGCTTTAGAAAGTCCGGCATCACCCAAACCTTTAGCTGATGTTTAAGTGATGAATATTTTTACACGGGGAACTTCTAATAACCTACTGCGCAACCCGGATCGGCTCTTGCGGTGCTCAGCGTACCCTTCGTACGCATCCGCTCCTCAAATCCGCTGCGGGCCACTCGCTACGGTTATTAGAAGTTCCCCACGGCATTACCCTATTATTTACAAGGCTTTTAGGACAGAAAAGGCTGAGAAACCGCATAAATACTACGGTAAAGCTAATTTTTCAAAACTCTTTGGCTGGTGCTCCTGTTTTATTCGCACCCCAAGGCTTCACCCCTCAGGACTCTACTATGGCAAAACGCCCTAAAGGTTTGGGCCGCGGCCTGGACACTTTGCTGGCTAACGATCAAGCCGAGCAAACTTTTGCGGGGAGCAGTCGATCCGAAACGGGGCTGGCTAGTCTGCCGCTCACGGCCTTGCAGCCGGGCAAATATCAACCCCGTACCCGTATGGATGAAACCTCTTTGATTGAACTAGCCGATTCCATCAAAGCCCAGGGCTTGATGCAGCCTATCTTGGTACGCCCCCTTCCTAGCGGCCACTATGAAATTATTGCAGGCGAACGCCGCTGGCGGGCTGCACAAATAGCTCAACTGACACAAGTGCCGGTGCTTATCAAAGAAGTCGTGGATGAAAACGCTGCAGCGATGGCGCTTATCGAAAATATTCAGCGTGAAGACCTTAATGCCTTGGAAGAGGCTCAAGGTGTGCAGCGCCTGATCAGTGAATTTGGTTATACGCATGAAAAAGCCGCGCTTGCACTCGGTCGTAGCCGCAGCGCCACCAGTAATTTGCTACGTCTTTTAAATCTGGCTAAACCCGTACAAGCCCTGCTGATGGCAGGAGATCTGGACATGGGCCATGCCCGTGCCCTGCTGGCGGTAGATACGGCTACCCAAATTGCACTGGCTAACCAGATTGTGGGAAAAGGACTCAATGTTAGAGAAACCGAAAAACTGGTGAATAAGGTAGCGGCAGAATTTACGCTGGCACCAGGCAAAAACCGCAGCAAAAAACCGCAAGATCGGGATGTGATGCGGCTTGCCGAGCAACTGTCTGAAGCACTGGGAATGCCGGTCAGCCTCAAACCCGGCAAAAAAGGGGCAGGCCAATTAACGATCAGCTATCACAGCCTAGAAGCGTTGGATGTTCTGGTGGGGCGCTTGCAAAATGAATCCGCATGATCGGCAAGGTGAGTCTGGGCGGATGGAAAGGACAGAATCGGGACAAGCATTTCTTAATTAAGTCCCTAAACCAGAGGAAGCGCTTTGACGCGATGCGTCAAAACCCTTAAAATAAAAAAGTTTGGTCTGGCGAATTGCAAATTAATTCCGAACAAGAGCGGACACAAAAAGAAAACGGGTAAAGGTATTGGTTGCCTCCTAAAAAGAGTGGTTTTGGGTAATAGTGCAGCTTTAGGGGCAATCAAAAACCGGGTGGTCAACAGAAATGTTACGCGGCTTGGTTGAAGAAAAATTGCTCATCCGTGCAATCGCTCTTCAGTGGAGTGCGGTTGCCCTGGTTGCCTTGATCTGTGTTGGGTTTGGGGGTCATGCTCTGGTATCGGGACTTGCAGGGGGTGTTTCTTACGCTGTGCCTTATACCTTGTTTGCCTTGAGCTTGATGCTTAAGGCACGCATCGCTGGGTTTAAGGGTGCAAACCCGGTATCGTTGCTAGTGGGTGAATTGTTAAAGATAGGCGGTTGCCTGGCGATACTCGGTTTGTGCATCACATATTTGTCACCTTTAATATGGCCTGCTTTTCTCGGGGGCTTGATCTTAACAGTGCAATCTCAATTTTTTGTATTGGTATTTAAATAAAATGGCCGCCGAATCTGCTCACGCCCCGACGCCTTCCGAATACATTGTTCACCATTTAGGACATCTGAATAGCTCAGGTCACCCGCAAAAAGCGATAGTCGACTTCTCCATTATCAACTACGACACCCTGTTCTGGTCCATTCTGTGTGGTGTTACAGCCTGTCTGGTGTTGTGGCTGGTGGCTCGCAAAGCTACCTCGGGTACCCCGGGCCGTCTGCAAGCTCTGGTAGAAATTCTGGTGGACATGGTGGAAGATCAGTCCAAAGCAATTGTGAAAGGCGATCGGGGATTTATTGCACCCCTGGCCTTAATGTTATTTGTCTGGATTGTTCTAATGAATAGTTTGGACCTGCTCCCGGTAGATGGTGTAAAAGCGCTTATCAAAGCTGTGGGCTTAGGTGATGTAATTCATTACCATCGGGTCTTGCCTACTGCAGATCTTAACGCTACTTTGGGTATGTCCCTTGGCGTTCTCATTCTTATGCTCTATTACGGAATTAAAGTGCATAAACCTGGCGGTTTTATAGGCCAGTTATTTACTGCTCCGTTCCATGCGCACGGTATTATGGCTTTATTGCTGGCCCCTTTGAATGTGTTACTAAACACGATTGAATACCTGGCAAAAGCAGTTTCCCTGGGGATGCGGCTGTTTGGCAATATGTTTGCGGGCGAGCTGTTGTTTATGTTAATTGCGCTGCTGGGTGCTTCTGGCGTCTGGTGGGCAATGGGTCTGCATTTAGTGGCCGGAAGCTTGTGGGCTATCTTTCATATTCTTATTGTTATCTTGCAAGCGTTTATTTTCATGATGCTAACCCTGGTTTATTTAGGCCAGGCGCATGACGGCCATTAATTTATTGATCGATTCAGTTTTATTTTTCATAACTTTTTTAAACTTCTTAAGGAGCAAGCATGACCGACGTAGCATTTGTTGCCCTGGCCTGTGGCCTGATTATTGGCTTGGGAGCTATCGGTGCCTGTATTGGCATCGCATTAATGGGTGGCAAATATCTGGAAGCTTCCGCCCGTCAACCTGAGTTGATGAACGCACTGCAAACCAAAATGTTTCTGCTGGCCGGTCTGATTGATGCCGCATTCCTGATCGGGGTGGGTATTGCAATGCTTTTCGCGTTCGCCAACCCTTTCAAATAATTTGAGATACACACTGGTAAAGCCAGAGTATCACTCAAGCATTACCAGTGCTTTCGTATTATCCGTGTACTTTCTTAGTTGCCTTTTAGGAATGCTTAGGCTGTGAATCTAAATTACACCCTTTTCATGCAGTTGTTGGTCTTTTTTGTCTTGGCAGGCTTTATTGCCAGGTTCGTCTGGCCTCCCATGCGCGCAGCGCTGGACGAACGTCGTCAAAAAATCGCAGATGGCTTGGCCGCTGCGGATCGAGCCAAGATCGAGCTCAATTCGGCCAACCGCCGGATTGAAACCGAGCTTGCTTCCGCGCGCGCTGAAAACCAGGCGCGGCTTGCGGAAGCAGAAAAGCGTGCAGCGCAAATTCTGGATGAAGCACGCAAAAGTGCAGAAGCTGAAAAAAACCGCATTTTGGCGCAGGCCAAAGAAGAAGCTGCGCAAGAAATGGTGCGTGCAAAAGACAGTTTGCGCGATCAGGTTGCTGTGCTCGCAGTAGCGGGCGCAGAACAGATTCTAAAGCGCGAAGTAGATGCCAAAGCCCACTCAGAGCTGCTTGCGGCTTTGAAGGCTAAGCTTTAGGCAAGGCAGGGTTATGGCTGAACTATCCACCATTGCTAGGCCTTATGCAGAAGCCTTGTTTGCTGCAGTCAAGGACGGGGATTTAAACGCTGCTTTACTTGAAGTGGAAACCCTTGCAGTGATTGCTGCTCATCCTGAGGTGAGAGCCTTAGCATTAAGTCCTACCGTTGATGACGCACACCTGATCGAAGTGATGCAGGCGGGGGTCAAAAACTCATTATCCAGCCATGCGCAGCATTTCTTAAATACATTGGTGCGTAATAATCGGGTGGCCGCTTTGCCGGAGATAGCTAGGCAATTTCGAAGCTTAAAAAACGCTTTTGAGGGACAAGCGGATGCACAGATTGAAAGTGCGTTCCCCATGACGCAATCCCAGGTGGATGAGCTGCTCGTCACACTGGAAAAGAAATTTGGCATCAAACTTAAAGCCAGTGTTTCGGTAAATTCAGCCTTAATTGGCGGGGTTAAAGTCACCGTGGGGGATGAGGTTTTAGATTCCTCCGTGCAAGCCCAACTTGAACAAATGCGGGTCATGCTGACTGCTTGATCCGCCTCCTTTTTATAAGCCGCGCCGCAAAGAACATTAGTTTTGGAGAAGTAGCAAATGCAACTGAATCCCTCAGAAATCAGCGAACTGCTGAAAGCCAAGATCCAAGGTATAGCCGCATCTACAGATGTGCGTAATCAAGGTACCGTGGTTTCTGTTACCGACGGTATTTGCCGGGTTCACGGTCTTTCAGACGTGATGCAAGGTGAAATGCTGGATTTTGGCAGAAATATTTTTGGTCTGGCGTTAAATCTGGAACGTGACTCCGTCGGTGCGGTGATTCTGGGTGATTACAAGGGAATTACTGAAGGCGATACCGTTAAAACCACCGGGCGGATTCTGGATGTGCCTGTGGGCCCTGAGCTACTGGGCCGGGTAGTCAATGCGCTGGGTGAGCCAATTGATGGCAAGGGCCCTATCAATGCGAAAGAGCGCGATGTGATTGAAAAAGTCGCTCCTGGAGTTATTGCGCGCAAATCAGTGGATCAACCGGTGCAGACGGGTCTTAAGTCTATTGACTCCATGGTGCCCGTCGGTCGTGGCCAACGTGAGTTGATTATTGGAGATCGTCAAACCGGTAAAACCGCTGTTGCAGTGGATACCATCATCAACCAAAAAGGTAAGGATCTGAAGTGTATTTATGTTGCCGTGGGGCAGAAGGCTTCCACCATTGCTAACGTCGTGCGCAAACTTACAGAATATGGGGCAATGGAGTACACCATTGTGGTTGCGGCCGCAGCCTCCGAGTCTCCTGCCATGCAATTTTTGGCGCCCTACTCAGGCTGCACCATGGGCGAGTATTTCCGGGATAGGGGAGAAGATGCCCTGATTGTATATGACGATCTGTCTAAACAAGCGGTGGCTTATCGTCAGATCTCTTTGTTACTGCGCCGTCCACCAGGCCGTGAAGCTTATCCAGGCGATGTGTTCTATTTGCATAGCCGTTTGCTGGAGCGCGCAGCGCGGGTTAATGAAGAGTATGTAGAAAAATTTACTAAAGGTGCCGTCAAGGGCAAAACGGGCTCTTTAACGGCATTGCCCGTGATTGAAACCCAGGCTGGTGACGTGTCTGCTTTTGTGCCCACCAATGTTATTTCGATTACTGACGGGCAAATCTTTTTGGAAACCGACCTGTTTAATGCAGGTATTCGTCCTGCCATCAACGCAGGGATTTCCGTCTCCCGGGTGGGGGGTGCGGCACAAACCAAGATTATGAAACGCAAAGATACCGGTGCCGGTGTGCGTTTAGCCCTAGCACAATATCGGGAATTAGCAGCTTTCGCACAGTTTGCCTCCGATCTAGATGAAGCTACCCGCAAACAGCTAGAGCGCGGCAAGATGGTAACTGAGCTCATGAAGCAAGGGCAATACCAGCCTATGCAAGTGTGGGAGATGGCCGCTACGCTGTTCGCCGTCAATAACAATTACATGGATGATCTGGATGTCAAACAAGCGTTACCCTTCGAAAAAGGTTTGCTGGGCTTTTTGAAATCTAAGCACAGCGCTCTGACGGAGCGCATGAATGCCGGCAAACTCTCTGACGAAGATGAAAAAGCCTTGCATGAGGCCATTGCAGACTTTAAAAAAACAGGGAGTTATTAAAGGTAGACAACTCATTTCGTCATTAAAGTCTCGGCCCAGGCCTTGAAAGTAACCTCTTATGGCAAGTTCAAAAGAAATCCGTCTCAAAATTAAAAGTGTGCAAAGCACACGCAAAATCACTAAGGCGATGGAAATGGTAGCAGCTTCCAAAATGCGCAGAGCGCAGGAACGCATGCGTCATGCTCGCCCCTACGCAGACAAAGTACGCAATATTGCTGCCCATATGTCCGAAGCCAATCCGGAATACAAACATCCTTTTTTGACGAAACGGGAAGCTATCAAAAATGCGGGCTTGATTTTGGTGAGTACCGATAAAGGCTTGTGTGGAGGCTTAAATACCAATATTCTGCGTGCCGTTACCGTCAAAATCAAAGAGCTGCAAGCCCAAAATATTGGCTTGAAGGTGACGGCAATCGGAAATAAGGGTTTGAATTTCCTTACCCGTACCAGCATGGATGTGGTTTCCCAGTCGGTGCAGCTAGGGGACAGACCGCAGCTTGAAAAATTGATTGGCGCAATCAAAGTGCAGTTAGACGCCTTTGAAAAAGGTGAAATGGATGTGGTTTATTTGGCCTATACCAAATTTATCAACACCATGAAGCAAGAGCCGGTGCTTGAACAGTTGCTACCGCTTACTGCCGATAAATTTGCCCAGTCCGATGCTGAAAAGCAAGCTTACGGTTGGGATTATATTTATGAGCCTGACGCAAAATCTGTAGTAGATGAATTATTGGTGCGGTATGTAGAAGCCCTCGTTTATCAGGCCGTTGCTGAAAATATGGCTAGCGAGCAGTCTGCCCGGATGGTCGCCATGAAATCCGCCTCTGACAATGCCAAAAAAGTCATTGGAGATTTACAGCTGGTCTATAACAAAACCCGCCAAGCTTCCATTACCAAAGAACTGAGTGAAATTGTGGGCGGAGCGGCAGCGGTTTCGTAATTTAAAAATTTGCCAAATAATTTGCATAGTCTTCATAGTCTTTAAAGAATTGTTGATTTAAGGAAGAGTTCAAGATGAGCCAAGGTCACATCGTTCAATGTATCGGCGCAGTGGTAGATATTCAGTTTCCCCGCGACAGTATGCCTCATATTTATGATGCACTGACGTTAGATGACACCAGCAGCGATGGGGAAAAAGCCAATCTGGCTGAAAAAGGCCTTACTTTTGAAGTCCAGCAGCAATTGGGGGATGGAGTGGTACGCACCATTGCCATGGGTTCCTCGGATGGTTTGCGCCGAGGAATGAAAGTGAGCAATACGGGTGCTGCTATTCAGGTGCCGGTGGGCGATGGTGTGTTAGGCCGCATTATGGATGTGCTGGGACGCCCTATTGATGAACAAGGCCCCATAAAATCGAATGAACGCCGTTCTATTCATCAAGCAGCGCCAAAATTTGATGAGCTCTCTCCCTCCGTCGATTTACTTGAAACCGGCATTAAAGTGATTGATTTGATCTGTCCGTTTGCAAAAGGCGGAAAGGTAGGCTTGTTCGGTGGAGCCGGGGTGGGCAAGACCGTTAATATGCTGGAGCTGATTAACAATATTGCTAAAGAACATGCTGGCTTGTCTGTGTTTGCAGGGGTGGGCGAGCGTACCCGAGAAGGCAATGACTTCTACCATGAAATGACCGATGCCGGGGTGATCAATGCCCAAGACCTCTCCAAATCCAAGGTTGCGATGGTGTTTGGTCAAATGAATGAACCGCCGGGTAACCGTTTGCGTGTCGCCTTGTCTGGTCTAACGATGGCCGAACGTTTCCGCGATGAAGGTCGTGATATTTTGTTTTTTGTGGATAATATTTATCGTTACACTCTTGCCGGTACCGAAGTTTCTGCACTCTTGGGCCGTATGCCTTCTGCGGTGGGGTATCAGCCTACTCTTGCTGAAGAAATGGGTGTTTTACAAGAGCGCATCACCTCTACTAAGACGGGTTCTATCACGTCTATTCAGGCGGTGTATGTGCCAGCCGATGACTTGACTGATCCTTCTCCGGCCACCACCTTCCAGCATTTGGATGCTACCGTGGTGTTATCCCGCGATATCGCTTCACTAGGGATTTATCCTGCTGTAGATCCTTTAGATTCCACTAGTCGTCAAATAGATCCCAACATTATTGGCGAAGAACACTACAACACAACTCGCGCTGTGCAGGCCACCTTGCAGCGCTATAAAGAATTGCGTGACATTATTGCCATTTTAGGAATGGATGAGTTATCGCCGGAAGATAAGCTGGCTGTAGCCCGTGCGCGCAAGATTCAACGCTTTTTATCGCAACCTTTCCATGTAGCCGAGGTATTTACCGGCTCACCTGGTAAGTATGTATCCTTAAAAGAAACCATCCGTGGCTTTAACATGATTGTTAATGGCGAATGTGATCATCTGCCTGAGCAGGCTTTCTATATGGTCGGCACAATTGATGAAGCGTTCGAAAAAGCCAAGACCATGAACTGATGAAGGGGCAGCCTGTCACGTATTTTGATGTGTGACTGCCCGTCTCTTGCTCCAACAGGCTAACAATATGTCAACCATTCATGTCGATGTCGTCAGTGCTGAAGAACAAATCTTTTCTGGAGAGGCAAACTTTGTAGCCTTACCAGGGGAGGCAGGCGAGTTAGGAATCTATCCTAAACATACGCCGCTTATTACCCGTATCCGTCCCGGTGCCGTTCGGATTCAACGGGCCGATACCAATATTGAGGAGTTTGTATTTGTCGCAGGCGGCATTCTGGAGATTCAGCCTGGCATTGTCACGGTTCTAGCGGATACGGCCATTCGAGGCAAAGACCTGGATGAAGCCAAAGCCAATGACGCGATTAAACGGGCTGAAGAAGCCAAAGCTAACGCCAAAGACAAGGCTGAGTTAGCAGTGGTGGAGGGAGAACTAGCCATGCTGGCTGCACAGCTAGCGGCTATTCGTAAATTGCGCCATCGGGCTTAAGCGGTAATAAACCATTTTGCTGGTAGATGTCCGGCGGCAGCTTTGTATGTTGAAAGCTGTGTCAACAGAGAGTGCTCATAATATTTCCGTCACCAAAAAAATAATCCGTTTCTTTTGGATTTTTATTTTAGAACTGATGCAACCTCAACATCCCATCATAACCGCAGCTCAACAATTGCGTGTCAGATAACGCAACTAAATCGGTGACGAAATTAGTGTGGTGACCTACATAAATACACTTAAATTCAGGAAGTCTCCATATCCGTAAAGCATTATCTTCTCCGCAGGTTGCCAAGCTCGCACGAGACAAAAACCGTACCCGTCGTACTGCTGCACTATGTGCTTGGATTCTCAACACTTTGTCGCCCATCGTATCTTTCGTTGACCAGAGAGTAATACCTCCATCGACATCCCCCGTAGCAACATACGTTGCATTCTGCGGATGAAGTGCGGGCAGGACATCGATAGTGCGCAGGGGATACTGTCCTGACCAAGTACGGATACACGCGTGCTGTTCAACATCCCAGAGCTTCACGCTGCCATCTTCGGAAGCACTGAGAATCACATTCGGATATAGGAGAGCTAAAGCCCATACCCAGCCTTGATGACCTGTGAGTCTCCCAAGAGGTTCACCCTGCGCTGACCACAATGCAAGAGAACGATCTGCTCCCGCCGTCATCAGAAGATGTTTATTAATGCCCAATACAGAGAGCACAGCAGCCTCATGAGCCATAATCACTCGTATGCAGGTTTGAGAGGTCAGATCCCAAAAGCGTAAACTACGATCTCGTGATATGGATGCAAGTAACTTTGATCGTACTTCCACTAATCCTAAAACGGATTGAGTGTGACCCCTGAGAGTTTGGTGTACTGTTCTTTCTTGATTCCATAGCCGAATCGTGCCGTCGCGACCGCCACTGGCAATACGGGTATCCGATAAAGATGTTAGTGTCCAAATGTATCCTTCATGCTGTGATCCGAGGGAGTGCTCCTCTGTTCGGTGACAGCTTGGTGTCTTTCGCTGATAAATCAGATCGCTGCGTAAGATATGCTTTACACCTTGCGTTACCGTATCACCGGCATGCCAGATTCCATGATCAAACAAAATAAGGCTCCCCACTCGCGGTCGTAAACGTGCTACGACTTTCATAGCCGACCCCTCATGGTTTCCCCCTGGCCCCGTCGCATAGAACAACGTGTCACCACCTTCAAACTCCTCACCATCGGTGAGATAAATCATAAAGGTCAGTCGCGATTGGCAATCGACTCCCCGATGATGTACACCATCTTGATGAATATGAAACTGTTGCCCTGCGGTATAGCGGCAGAGACGTAGACGCTCATTGAGTCCCACCAGCTGCCAGGGTGCTTGTTGAATTATCATCATATTCTCCACCTGATAAGCACTATCAGCTGCGTTACGCAATCGTTGAAAAAGGCAATCACTCAAAAAGCCTTCCTCTATCACCTGACGATCATTGTTCCGATAGGAGGGCGGATAATCGGTTTCGGCACTCAGAAACCCTCGTCGTTCACTCGCCTTAATCAAGGCAACACACTCGGCAGGCGACAAAAAGCTATGGATCAGCAGACAGGTACCGAGTTCAGGGGGTAAAGGAGATTCAATTTCTAAAGAGGTTGTAGAAGACAGCGTCGCGTGTATCTCTGAACTATTTTCGACGTTCATGGTGTATCCTATAATTTGGTTATTCAACCAATTTACAAAACAGCCTAACTGAGATTACACTAGCAATCAAGTATTATTTGGTTGTATAACCAATATATAAACTAAACCTACTACCATGCCTCGCAAACCCAACACTAAAATTCGTCGCCAACAGATTATCGAAGCAATGCAACAGGTGATTGCCACCTCTGGGTATGCTGGAGCAACTATCCAGATGATCGCTACCGCTTCTGGATTAGCGCCGGGTTTGATTCATTATCATTTTCGCGACAAGCATGAGATTCTGGTCGCTTTAGTGGAGCGATTAGCAAATTATGCAATGGAGCGGTATGAGCGTCGCATCGAACGAGCCAATACTCCCGAGCAACACTTGCGTGCTTACCTTGATGCGCGCTTGGCTTATGGAAAAGATGCTAAGCCCGATGCAGTCGCAGCGTGGGTCATGATCGGAGAACAGGCGATTCGTGATCTGGAGGTTCGTGAGATCTATCAACAAGCGATTGGCCGCGAGATAAAGCTGATTCGATCCTTACTTAAAGCATGTCTGATCGATCAGGGTAAACAAGTGCGTAAACTCAACGCTCTGGCAGCAGGCTTACTCGCTTTTATTGAAGGGGTGTTTGTCGTGTCCTGCAATGCACGTTCGTTAGTGCCTAAAGGTTTTGCTGCCGAGTTAGCAATAACCTGGGTCAACCGCTATATAGCGGCAGAGCCGGAGATGAAAAGGCACACTCAGGTTCCATCTGCTATTGCTTCAAATTGTTTATCTCGCCAAGCACGCCGCTGAATATTCAGTTCCTTTGGCATGATCTATCAAAATAAACTCTATTCTTTATAGCAAAAAAGGAGGTGGCATGAAGCCAATCATATTAGCGTTTTTCTTAAATATTGGTTTATGGGTGCCTGCAGGAATTTTAAAAGCACAATCCCTTAATGCTGACCTAGCTTCTTCTACTAGTCGAATTCCTATAGAAAATTTTTTCCGCACCCCTAATCTGCTTAACCCCGTACTTTCTCCTGATGGTCGCTTTATAGCCGTAGGTGTGGCCAATGCACGCGGCAGAGTACAGCTGGTCGTTTTAGATCTGACCGAATCAAATTCCCATAAGATCGTGGCAAGCTTTGGGGATGCGGACGTAACAGATTACCACTGGGTCAATACAGAACGTTTAGTATTCAGCGTGATGGATTTACAGTCCGGAGATAGCCCTTTAAATCCCGGTTTATGGGCTGTAAATAAGGATGGTAGTAATTATCGGAAATTGATTCATACCGTTAAATATACAATAAGTGTGGCTGAATCCAGTGTTGCAGATCGAACACTGCCGGCACAATGGCGTTTTCATAGCACCGTAGAGGACGGCTCTGCCGATGTTCTGGTGCAGGCGCCTAGGTATAACAATATTGGAGAGCTCGTTAATGTCAATCTTTTTCGCTTAAATACCCATACAGGTCATACACAAAATCTGAGTATTAACGCCCCGCCCAACACGATGACATGGTTAGCTGATCAGCAGGGGCAGCCCGTTGCCTTAAGTACGCGATTCAAAGGGCAAGAGGCTTCTTATTTGCGAACGGCACACGGCTGGCAATTATGGAAAGAGGCAAAAGATTACAGTGAAGATTATGTAAGACCTTTTTGGACAGGACCTAAGAAAGAACTGATTGTATTAGCGCGGCGTCAATCCGACATCTTGGCATTATATGAAGTAGATCCTACTACACTCCAACTGGCCGACCAGCCTTTAATTAGCTCTCCTGGGTACGATTTTAGTGGTCAGTTGATTTACGACACTCAGGCCAAGCAAGTGATGGGTGTGCATTATGAGACGGATGCACACGGCACAGTGTGGATGGATCCTGGAATGCGGGCCTTACAAGCACAGATTGATAAGTTGCTGCCCGGTACTATTAACCGCATCGACTGTAGGTATTGTGCTAGTACGACTACCTTTCTGATTAGCGCCAGTTCGGATCGCTTACCGCCTGTCTATTACCTCTACCATCGTGAAAACAAAAAACTTCAGGAGTTGGGAGCTTCCCGACCCTGGATTCAGGCGGCCCAGATGGGAATGCGGGATCTGCATCGGTTTACTGCTCGAGATGGTTTATCTATACCTGTCCTGGTAACACAACCTGCCCAAAAATCTACCTCGCGTAGACCCGCGGTCATACTCGTGCATGGAGGTCCGTGGGTACGGGGTACACGCTGGGAATGGGAGCGTAGTGCCCAATTTCTGGCTTCACGTGGATATGTAGTCATCGAACCCGAATTTCGAGGCAGCACTGGTTTTGGCCGCAAACATATGCGAGCAGGATGGAAGCAGTGGGGGCTTAATATGCAAGATGATCTTGCAGATGCGCTGCAATGGGCCGTCAAGCAAGGATGGGTTGACCCCGAAAGAGTCTGTATCGCAGGGGCAAGCTATGGGGGTTACGCGACGTTGATGGGCTTGATTAAACATCCTACCCTTTATCGTTGCGGCATCAACTGGGTGGGCGTGACGGATATTAACCTGATGTACTCCATTAATTGGAGCGATGCTTCAGAAGCTTGGAAGCAATACGGCATGCCTCTTTTAATTGGCGATCCTGTCAAAGACGCCCAACAATTGAAAGACACCTCTCCTTTAGAACAGGCGGCTAGAGTCAAGGCTCCCTTACTGATGGCTTATGGGGGAGTAGACCGCCGGGTACCCCTTAAGCATGGGACTGCCTTTAAAGACGCCGTGACTAAAACAAACCCACAGGTGCAATGGATTGTTTATCCTAATGAAGGCCATGGTTGGCGAGAGCTCGCTACGAATGTGGACTTCTGGAGCCGAGTAGAAAAGTTTTTGGATACCCATATTGGCCCCAACTCAACGGTGCCAAAAACACCTCTACAGGCAGCCACTCAGTGAAAAATGCTTTTAGAGAGTTCGCCTCCTTAAAGTTCCCCGCGTTATGGACAAGCCAAAGCGCTACTTCTTATTGAGCGTCTTATTACTGTTAATCTTCCTTATTGCTGGATGGAAATTATTTTTTCAGTCGCAGACCATTAGGACAGACGGGTCTTCTAAACAGTTAGAGGAACAGCAGACTTCACTTTTAAAAAACAACGCACCATCAAGACAGCTCTCCAAGGGGGAGTTAATTAAGCCTGAGCCTTTAAAACCGCCAATAAAAAAGGGTCGTAGAGAGATTAAGGCGCCCTCGCTTCCGACAGAAAATCTTTCTGAACTAATTGCTTCTTGGAGGGATCAGCCCAGCTTGCAGATCCCCGCCCCTCTTGTAGCACAGGTGGCTTATGCGATCACGGTATGCGAGCGCTATAGCCCAGAAAATGGGGGGCCTCAGGCAGCAAAAGAAGTGCAACGCCGTAAAGTAGTTTCGGCCGAAGGCCCCATGCCTTCCGATCTAGCCCTTATTTGCAAAGACCTTTCACCCGATTTAATTGCGCAAGCGGAAGACCGTCTTAAAGAGGCTGCACGGGCAGGCGAAGAAACGGCGATGCGTCAATTTACATCGATAGACAGTCTCGCTGTATTACGAGATGTAGAGGCTTTGCGTGATCCGGTAAATGCCAAAACTATCGCCTCTATCCAAGAAGAGCAATTTAAATACGCCAAAATTCTTGCAGACTCAGGAGATATTTGGATGTTGGGCTGGGTCTCTATGTTGTACGAACAGGGAGTGGGTACCCAGGAGAACGTAATGGCGGCCTATGCTTACCAATATGCGGCTACCCGGACGCTTGTTTATGAAGAATTTTTTAGAATCAATTCGTTTTCACCTGAACCCATGCTAAAAGTCTTGGGGAGCAGACTCGATTACCCCTCCTTGGTAAGTGCTCAACAGCAGGGGGAACGCTTGTTCCAGGAATGCTGCTCGGTACCGGCCAAATAAAAATAGGTAAAGTATTCATTTTCGCCAACTGGCTGATGTTTAAAACTCTTTTCTATAAAACAAACCCTTACGCTATATCAACTCTCCTCGAAGCTGTGCCATGATCAGCGGAATGCCGTCTGTTAACTCTTCCGGAAAAAGCCCTGCATGTCCGTGCTTGCTTGACCATGCCATTGCAGCTAAGGCATGAATCTGAACAGCCAGACAGGCTACTTGAAATAAATCCAGGCAGGGGGCGCAAGCTTTATGGGCAAATTGCGCGGCAAACGCGGCGCATATTCCTGAAAGTACATCTCCACTGCCGCCAACGGCTAGCGCCGCTTCAGCATGGGGGCTCCTCCATAACCGCCTTCCATCACTGACCCGGGTGTAAGGGCCTTTTAGGATGACAACGCATTCCAAGCGTTCTGCAAGTGTCAAAGCTGCTTGATCCCGCGTTTGCTCATCCACCGCATTCAAGTGTAAGTGCAGCGCTTGCGCCAGCACCTGGAATTCTCCTGGGTGCGGCGTTAAAAGCAAGGGAGCTGCCCGCGCAACAGTAGGCCGTTGAGCCAGAAGATGTAATGCGTCTGCATCCAAAATTAGTGGCTTACTAAAACTGTCAAGCAAACCCCAGAGTATGTCTTGCTGAGCACTTGCTCGTCCAAAACCTGGGCCTATCAGCAGAGTGTCAGTATGGGCAAGCACAGGCTCTAATGTTTGAAGGCAGCCGCTCGCAGATAAATCTTGTTCCGTATCCAATGGTAGAGCAACAGCTGTTGCGCCAGGAAGCAGGGTTAGGACGGCGGGCACGATGGGAGTAGGCACTGCCACTGTGCAAAGGCCGCATCCACTTCTAAGGGCCGCTCGTCCGGCAAGTGCAGGCGCACCAATCATGGGGTAATGCCCCCAGCTTCCTCCGATTACACATACTTTTCCAAAAACACCTTTGTGACCTAGGCTATCTCGTGGAGGAAGAACGGGGCAATCATTCATTAAAATCATTTTGCGGATGCCTTCTGGCCTGTCGATTATGGTGATTTACCCTTAGGTGGCTTTTAAATAAACACAGCTAGCCATATTCTCAAGCTTATGAGTTTAAGAACTTTATCAAATCCCTCCTGAAACTGCTTTACCAGCGTCAGCCAGATCGCTAGAGTTGATAGAGGGGAGCCATTGTTTTAGAGTCAATTATTCACTGCTGTTTTATCTATCTTAATATTTTTAGAGTTTTATTCATCTTGGTAAGAAGCTGGTTTAATTAATTGTTGAATTTAGTACGCTTTCCAAGTAAAGGAGTTCTAATGTTTAAAATCAATCGCAAAAGTATTCTCACGCTGTTTTTAAGTGTATTTAACTTAACCATCAGCTCTGCTTATGGCGCAGAGCGAGCGATTGATAAAGAAGTAGTGGTAGCTGCTCCTATCGAAGCGGTTTGGCAAGCGTGGACCACTAAAGCCGGGATTGAATCTTTTTTTGCCCCTGAAGCGCAGATTGATGCAAGAGTGGGTGGGGCATTTCACATCCATATCAATCCTTTGGGTGCCCCAGGTGAAAAGGGGGCAGACGACATGCGTTTTTTAGCGTTACAAGCCCCTACTATGCTAAGTTTTGATTGGAATGCCCCTCCTTCTTTGCCAGAGGTGCGCAAGCAACGTACTTTTGTAATCGTCCGTTTGGCATCGGTCAATGGAAAAACTACGAAGGTAAGCTTGCATCATACGGGGTGGGGTGAGGGAGGTGAATGGGAAAAAGCTTTTATATATTTTGATCGAGCATGGGCTAATGTACTGGGTAATCTAAAAACTCGTTTTGAAACCGGACCGAGGGACTGGAGTGAGTGGATGGCACGGCTTAAAAGCGGGATGGAACAACAGAAAAAGTGAAACGGGTTTTAAAATTTATTCAATAAACTGCCTTTAAAGAGCTGGGAATATGCTTGCTTTGATTCAAACACTTATCTGGGGCGCTGCTTTGATTCTGCTGGGAATGTGGTCGCTGCTAGCTTGGTCTTTGCAAGCTTTGTTTACGTTGGGGTCGAGCCAGGCGGTGGAGACCGTTCTGCGGGAGTGGTTAACACCCCTAGCCTTTATGGAAAACTGGGTTCCGCTTATTATGTCGGCCGTGCAATCTATGAGCCAGTTTTTAGCTACCACGGGCGATTGGATTCCTACGCTTATCTGGGTAATCTGGGGTTTGGGAGTAATAGTGGTTTTAGTCCCGGCTATTGTGGGGAGTATGGTGGCTGTTTGGGGAGTTCGCAAAATGCGGCATATACAAGTTTTACAAGCCTTGCCTGCTGATCCTAGACAATAGGAAGCCTTGAAAAAACAATACGGTCTATTGTGCCGTATTGTTTTTATAGTCCAGGGATGAAAGGGATTCGGCTAGGGCATGGGCACGCAAATTAGCCTGATGCAGCGCATCAACAATAGCTTGGCTTACCCCTGCTGCTTCCATAGAGGTGAGTGCAGCTTCTGTTGTGCCACCTTTTGAAGTGACGCGGGCACATAAATCTGCGAGAGGGGTCTTGTCCAAGGCGGCTAACTGTGCCGCACCCCGGAAAGTATCCACTGCCAAGGCGCGTGCTTGTGTGGGTGCAAAACCTAGCTCCACTGCCGCACGTTCTATTGCTTGCATAAAATAAAATACGTAAGCTGGGCCGCTACCACTGATGGCGGTGATGGGGTCAAGCAAAGCTTCTGTATCTAGCCATATACGTTGACCTGCCGCGCTAAAAACTTCATCAGCTGCTTTTTTCTCCTCGACACTGCAATCCGACGTGCCAAACAAGCCTGTAATGCCAAGACCTATCTTGGCAGGGGTATTGGGCATTGCACGCACAATTTTTGAATGTCCTCCCAACCAAGCCTTAAGAGTGTGGGTAGGGATACCTGCCGCAATGCTGATGACCACGGTTTGTGGGGATAGAAATCCCAGGATGACTTCACAGGCTTGTTGCAAATCTTGGGGTTTAGTAGCCAATACCCATAGACCATAGTGAGTCAGATCTGTATGAGCCAAACTATGTGTTGCCAAGCCCCGGCTGGCGTGCTTGGCACGGATTGCATCTACGGGTTCAATGACTAAAAAATTATGGGGTGCTGCCCCTGCAGCTAACAGGCCTTCTAGGAGTGCAGTGGCCATATTTCCGCCACCGATGAAAGCGATCTTTTGGTTCATGTGTTGAGGATACCGGTCCGTTATCTTAAGTACCAAAATGAGCAAGCAGCGTGGCATTTCCGCCTGCAGCAGCAGTATTAATGCTTACGGTTTGCTCGGTACAGAACCGCGACAGATAATGGGGTCCTCCGGCTTTGGGCCCTGTACCACTTAAGCCTTGACCGCCGAAGGGTTGTACACCTACTACGGCGCCGATCATACTACGATTGACATAAACATTTCCTACCCGCAGTTTTTTTGCTATTTCTTCAGCGCGGCTAGTAATCCGGCTTTGGATGCCCAAGGTAAGACCGTAGCCCCAGCTATTAATGGTTTCTATTAGCGCATCCAGTGCTTTGGCTTCATAGCGGACAATATGCAAAATAGGGCCAAAAACCTCTTCTTTAATGCTGGCTAAAGTAGGCAACTCATAGGCGCAAGGGGCAAAAAAACTACCTTGCTCAGGCACGCCAGGGGTGCTGCCTATATGTTTGGCCTCCTGCCGTAGTTTGGCTTCATGTTTAAGGAGGTTTGCAAGCGCTTGTTCGTCAATAATCGGGCCAACATCTGTACTAAAGTGTAGCGGGTCTCCTAAGCGTAAGAGTTCTAGCGCACCCTTAATGCCTTCAATAAGCTCATCGGCAATCTCTGATTGCAGACATAATACTCGCAAGGCGCTGCAACGTTGTCCTGCGCTACGAAAGGCGCTGACGACTACGGCATCAATCACTTGCTCTGGCAGAGCGGTGGAATCTACGATCATCGCATTTATCCCGCCCGTCTCTGCAATAAGGGGAGCCAATGGTCCTTCTTTAGTTGCAAGAGTTTGAGCGATTAGCCGGGCTACCTGAGTTGAGCCTGTAAAAGCCACTCCAGCACATGAGGGATGTCGGGTTAATGCAGCGCCTACGTCGCCGTCACCAGGCAAACAAAACAGTACATCTGCCGGTACGCCTGCTTCATACATCAATTCAATAAAACGATGGGCTACCAAGGGCGTTTGTTCTGCAGGCTTGGCAAGGACACAATTGCCGGTAACCAGTGCAGCCGCAATCTGACCAGCAAAAATGGCCAGTGGGAAATTCCAAGGGCTAATGCATACCCAGACCCCGCGGCCTCTTAGAGATAACACATTACTTTCACCAGTGGGTGCAGGCAGGGTGGTGGGAGGCAAGAGTTGTTCGGCTTGCAAAGCGTAGTAGCGTAAAAAATCTACCGCTTCCCGCACCTCAGCGACGCCGTCAGCGAGCGTTTTACCGGCCTCGCTCGCTAATAAACGCAAATACTCTAGCATGCGGGCTTCTAGCAAGTCTGCTGCTTTACGCAAGATGTCGGCACGTGTGGTAACAGCACAGGTTTCCCAACTAGCCCAAGCGTTTTGAGCTGCCTGATATGCGGCTTGAACATCGGTAGTTTCAGCCCAGAGTGTTCGCCCAATCATCTGTCCATTAGAAGGGCTAAGGACAGGGTGAATGGTTTGAATTGAAGTAGTTTGAGCCCTGTTTTTATGAGCATTTCCAAGAACTTTTGCCTCAAGAGGCTTATTATCAGCGGCGTAATTCTGTAAATCCTCTAAAGCATGAAGGGTAGAGCGCATCATTAAATCCAAACCCTTGCTGTTAGCACGGCTAGTGCCAAACAGCTTGCTAGGGGATGCCAATTTACTGCGGGTATGAATTTGAAGAGGTAGCTCGGTCAGCGAGGCGGCAGGCACCTGCCAATCGGCCAGCTTATGGACAAAAGAAGTATTCGCTCCATTTTCCAACAGACGCCGCACCAGATAGGCTAATAAATCACGGGGCTCTCCTACTGGCGCATAAATGCGTACAGGAACTGATAAGTCTTTCGCGGCAGCTTCATACATGCTTTGTCCCATGCCATGTAGACGCTGAAACTCAAAATGCTGGGACGTGCCTGCTAGCGCACGCACTGCGGCCATGGTAGCAGCATTATGCGTAGCAAACATGGGGTAAAGATAATCCGCATAATCAAATAATTTAGCAGCACAGGCTAGATACGATAAATCGGTGTGAGACTTGTGGGTAAAGACGGGGTAGCTAGGCAAACCCAACTCTTGTGCTCTTTTAATTTCTGCATCCCAATACGCACCCTTGACTAGGCGTACCGCTATTGATGTATGGTATTTTTTAGCGAGAGCGGCAACATGGTCAATTAAATCAGGACAACGTAAGCCATACGCTTGCACGGCTAATCCCAGCATGTTGGCCGGTGGGTTAATTTGGGCAAGCAGTGCTTCGATAAGATCTAGGGACAGCTCCAGCCGCTCAGATTCTTCAGCATCAATCGTAATAGCGACCTTTAGCCGCATAGCTTCTTCTACCAAGGGGGCTAAGCGTGCTATTAGTTCAGGTAAAACGTGTGCACGCTGAGTTTCTTCAAAGCGAGGATGCAAAGCGGTAAGTTTGATAGAAACATTAGCTCCCTGGTGGGCAGGCGTTTTTGGGTTTTGTAACTGAGCAGTTTGCACGATGGCTTGTTGATAAGCAGCTAGATACCGAGCAGCCTGTGCTTCGGTACGGGCCCCCTCTCCCAGCATATCAAAGCTGACGCAAGTATTCTCCCCTAAATTTTTTGCATGCCTAATCGCTTCTTCAATGGAGTTAGCAAATACAAACTGATTGGACAAGATGGCGACTGCAGCACGAGAAGCCCGTACAAAAGTTTGTGCGCCTAAACGACTGAGTAATGATTCAGTGAGCATTGCCTCATCTTGGGGTAGAAGCTTTTGCCCAAGTTTAATGGCGCTGCGCGTGGCTGTAGCAATAAGGTCCTCATCTTCTTGCCGCTCGAAAGCAGCCGGTTTAAATACATCTGCTGCCAACAATGCAGCGGTATCCACATCTGGGATTCTTAATAAGGCCTCTGCTAATCGCAGTAGGGCAAGACCTTCACTGGTTGAGATAGGAAATTGCGCCAAGAGGCGCTCCACGGCAAAAGCAGGTTGTTCTTTGCGGCGGACGGCTTCAATCCATCCATTGGCCCGAATACGGCTAGCCTCTAGTGCAGTTAAATGAGGGAGCAGTAACGTTTTAAGCCGATGGCAATGTTCAACTTCATTGCGATAAGGCTCTCCTGTCCGTAAATGAGGCGGTGGCAAGGGGGTGCATGCTTTAAGATTCATAAGGGCCGTGGGGGGGTATTAGCGCGTCAATGATTAATTAACACCATTTTGAATGATTTGTTAGCATATAAATAAGAGATTTCACAAATTTTCTAAATAAAATTACAAAAAATTTCAAAGCCAGACACATTCTTAACCAGTAAGGCAAAAAGTCATTCTTGATGAGGATTCCACATAACATGCAAGTTTCTGGCCCAAGCCGTCTTTGTCCTCATTGCAAGCAAGCGATGTATCCTGTCAAGACCAGTGCCCATTACGGTAAGGCACTGGAGCTAGATATTTGCGAGCGTTGTCATCTTATCTGGTTTGATGATACCGAAAGTGTACGTCTTTCGGGCTTGGGGATGTTTGCCGTGTTGGAACGCATGGCACAGGTGCAGACCATTCCCATTACATCGGCGCTGAATGGTCAGCTCATCTGCCCCGTATGCCAAGAGGAGCTCAGAGAAGTTAGCAATATTGTTTCTCACGGCCGTATTGCGCACTACGAATGTCCTTCTCAGCATGGCAGTTTGCAAAACTTTGCCTTATTTTTAGCAGAGCGTGGTTTGGTACGACCTTTACTTCCTGCAGACTTGCCCCGGGATGCGGGTAGCGAGCCGCTGGAATGTCTTAATTGTGGTGCCCCTGTCCCTTTTGGAGCACATCAGCAATGCGCACACTGCGCCTCTGCCTTATGTCGTATAGATATTGACAGGGCAGTTAAACGCATTGCGGATTCCCGAGGCTTATGCATAGAGGAAAATGAGCAGGAGGTTGATTTGGTGGATAGTAGCTGCGGATCTTGCGGCGTAGCGGTGGACAAAGCTTTACAGATGCGTTGCAGCCATTGCCACAGTCTATTGGCGACGACCCATTTGCGCAAGGCTGTAGAGATACTACGCAGACGTCTAAAACAAGCAAAATACAGCAAATCAGATCAGCTGCGTTTTCAGATGCCTAGCACTATGTCTACTGATGAAGCCCGTCTTTGGTATAGCTTAGATGGAGGCCCAGATTGGAAGAGTTTAAAAAGTCTGGGAGATATATTGCGGCAAAAAAATAGGGCTAATCGAGCCCAAGCAAGTGTGCAGCTAACGGAGTGGATCTATGAACGCTTAAGTACTACGCAACGCAAAATATTAGGTTTTGGGATAGTAGTATTTATTCTTCTCATATTTTTCTATCGTTAATGCCAGGCCGTGGAAAGGGCTTAAGCTAAAAACGAGCGCTGCTTGCTGTGGCTTCCCCTTAAAGCGCTAATGAACACTGGCTTTTTTATTCTTAGAAGAGTCATTCTTGGGCTACAGCCTTACTGCCTTGATTCGCATCGCTGCACAGGCAGAGCCCGCGCGATCTTGCTCGTCGTTGCAGACACTGGCCTGCAGCCTTTCTTGTATTTACTAGGCTCTTTTATGACACAGCACACTACGGTTCCAAGAGCCGTTACTAGCTTAAAAGTACCCTTATTTCTATGAAGCGTGTACGTGAGAAAATTTATAATCACTCTTCATTTGGTCTTAGCACACAGACTCGCTACAATAGAAAGATTCGGGGCGTAGCGCAGTCTGGTTAGCGCACCTGCTTTGGGAGCAGGGGGTCGTGAGTTCGAATCCCACCGCCCCGACCAGATAGAGAAAATATTTGAGTGAATCGTATTTTGTTCTAAGTTTCAACCCTATAGCGCAATTGCAATCCACCCGTAGCTCAACCGGATAGAGCACCGGCCTTCTAAGCCGGGGGTTGTGGGTTCGAGTCCCGCCGGGTGGACCAGTGGCTTACACTTACGATCCCTTCAAAAATTTGGCAAAATAGTGTTTCAGTGGTGGCTGTAGCTCAGTTGGTAGAGTCCAGGATTGTGATTCCTGTTGTCGTGGGTTCGAGCCCCATCAGCCACCCCACTGCTTTCAGGCATACTTTCAGCTCCTATTTAAAGGGTCTGCTGTTGACAATGTTGTAGCATTGCAAACACACCCCCTCTTTCATCCATTTCTAAATTATTTCTGTCGTAGTTGCTTTGCCTTGTCGTGCTAGAGCACTGGCTTGGGCTTTGCTTCTGGACATAAATGACTTAGAAATGGAATCAGAAATAAAAAATCCCGCTAGAGTGTTTCCACTCATTGCGGGATTTAAATCCAACACTACCCGTTTTTAAGGGCGAGAACCAGTTGGAAAAGGCCAAGCTGCCGCTGGATTTAGCGGTACTTTAGCGCCTGTTGCAGCAGCCAAAGGCACAGTAGCTGGAGTCGCCGCTGCGGGCTTAGACTCCACTTTCTTGGCTACCGGCTTAAGAGGCTTTTTTGCGGCGGGCTTCGCAGCAGGTTTTGCAGCAGGCTTTTTAGCCGCCGGCTTTTTGGCTGGAGCAGCTTTTTTAGCGGGTGCTTTTTTGGCCGGAGCGGCTTTTTTCACAACAGCTTTTTTGGCTGGAGCAGCTTTTTTAGCGGGTGCTTTTTTGGCCGGAGCGGCTTTTTTCACAACAGCTTTTTTGGCTGGAGCAGCTTTTTTAGCGGGTGCTTTTTTAGCCGGAGCGGCTTTTTTCACAACAGCTTTTTTGGCTGGAGCTTTCTTAGCTGCTGGTTTTTTAGCAGCGGGTTTTTTGGCAGTTGCCATGGTGCTCTCCTTCACGTGATTGAGCAATTTGTATAAACAACATCCAACTAAACAAACGCGTTTATTTAGTTGAACGATTCATCGGCGCAATCAGCGTACTGCTTGCGGCTGATGAATTTCGCACCAGGCCCTTCGAGAAAGCGAGAGAACATAACAATTATTTTGCGCGCCTAGGCTTTCGCCTTCTCGAAAGACCAAAAAAAATGCCGGGCGTAGGCTCAGCATTTTCTGGAAAACTAAATGATAAAAATAAACAAGTGCAATAATTTTGGAGGAAACGACACCCTTGCTAGATTGGCTCTGTTTGTGGCTCTGCGAAGGGATAAAGCGTTTATTCAACGCAGTGAAACTCCTCTAAAAAGAAATTTAAACTCACTTGACAATCACTATTGTTTAACTTATTCCCAGTTTAGCGCGCCACCAGTCTGATATTCAATAACTCGCGTCTCAAAAAAGTTACGCTGCTTTTTTAAATCTATCATTTCACTCATCCACGGGAAAGGATTAGTAGCTTGAGGAAACAGCGCATCAAGACCAATTTGTAATGCCCGGCGATTTGCTACAAAGCGCAGATACTCTTTAAACATGCTTGCATTCAACCCTAGTATGCCGCGTGGCATAGTGTCTTCTGCGTAGGCATATTCTAAATCTACAGCTTGGTGAAACAGTGCTGTAATTTCTGCGCGAAATGCAGGGGTCCATAAATGTGGATTTTCTAGTTTGATGGTGTTGATTAGATCAATGCCAAAATTGCAGTGCATCGATTCATCGCGCAGGATATACATATACTGTTCTGCAGCTCCTGTCATTTTGTTCTGACGCCCTAGTGCCAGGATCTGTACAAAGCCTACATAAAAGAATAAACCTTCCATCAGACAGGCAAATACAATGAGAGAGCGTAGAAGTGCCTGATCATTTTCTGGAGTGCCCGTTTTAAAATTAGGGTTAGTCAAGGTGTCGATAAAAGGGATTAGAAATTCATCTTTATTCCGGATAGAGGCAATCTCATGGTAGGCGTTAAAGATTTCTCCTTCATCCATGCCCAAAGATTCCACGATATATTGATAAGCATGGGTGTGGATGGCTTCTTCAAAGGCCTGACGCAGTAAAAACTGACGACATTCCGGAGCGGTAATGTGCCGATAAGTGCCAAGCACAATATTGTTGGCCGCCAGCGAGTCAGCAGTCACAAAAAATCCCAGGTTGCGCTGCACTAGGCGACGTTCATCCTCTGTTAAGCCATTAGGATTTCTCCACAATTCAATATCGCGTTGCATGCTGATTTCTTGCGGCATCCAGTGGTTGGCACAGCCTGCCAGATATTTTTCCCAGGCCCATTTATATTTGAACGGTACCAATTGGTTAACATCTGTGCCTCCATTAATTACTCGCTTATCAACTGCACGCACTCTTCCTTGTCCGCTATGGGTTGTAGAAATGACTGATCCAGCCGTCTCTGGTGAAACTGGCTTTTTTAAATACGAGGTCTCTGTAGAGCCAAGGTATGCATTAGAAGGCCGTAACTCGTCTTGTTCTAGCTCAGTTTCAGGCTTTGCTTGTGGCTGCCTGAGCAAACCTGTAGAGAAACGGGAAGGTGCTGGACTTGCGCTTAGCTCGTCATCCCAAGAAAGCATGTTGGGGTTTCCTTTTTTAAAGTATGTATGAATTAGATCAGGCAACGGTCATTTAATTCGTATAGAACAGCAGTTACTGACAAGCTTCGCAGTCTTCAAAACCTGGATCGCCCGGGCGCAACATGCAGGCCGGACCTGAGATCTCTGCTTGGGTAAAACTATTCTGAGCGGTCGCTGATCTAGCCTTAGGGGACCCTTGGTCTGTTCCATTGGCGGAAACTGCATTCAGTTCGCCACCCCGACCGGTAGATTTTTCTGCGCTGGTAGCTGCAAGGGTACGTAAATAATAGGTGGTTTTAAGGCCGCGTAACCAAGCCAACTTATAGGTCTCATCGAGTTTTTTCCCAGATGCCCCGGCTATATAAATATTCAGGGATTGGGCCTGGTCAATCCATTTTTGACGGCGCGCGGCTGCTTCGATAATCCAGCGGCTGTCAACTTCAAAAGCAGTCGCGTAAATTTGTCGCAATTCTGCGGGTACACGATCAATTTTTGCCAAAGAGCCATCAAAGTACTTAAGGTCAGCTACCATTACTTCATCCCACAACCCTCGGGCTTTTAAGTCTCGCACCATATATTGGTTAAGCTCGGTGAATTCTCCAGAGAGGTTGGACTGTACATAAAGATTTTGGTAAGCCGGTTCAATACAGGCCGATACTCCAATGATATTAGAGATAGTCGCCGTCGGAGCAATGGCTACGCAGTTAGAATTACGCATCCCATGCTCAGCAATCTGCCTGCGTAATGCTGACCAGTCTAGACTGCTGGACATATCTACTTCTACATGGCCGCCGCGCTCTTGAGCCAGCAGTTTTAGCGAATCTTGGGGCAAAATACCTTTATCCCACAAAGATCCTCGATAGCTTGCATATCGCCCCCGCTCTGCCGCCAACTCAGAAGAGGCCCAGTAAGCGTAATAACATACAGCCTCCATCGAGGTATCTGCAAACTGTACGGCTGCTTCAGAGGCATAAGAAGTGCCCATCTGATGTAAACAGTCCTGAAAACCCATGATGCCTAGCCCCACAGGCCTGTGCTTCAGATTAGAGTTACGTGCCTTAGCAACACTGTAATAGTTAATATCGATGACATTGTCTAGCATCCGCATGGCGGTACGAATGGTTTTTTTCAGTTTGGGATGATCGATTTCCCAGCCGCCTTTGCCATCGGCCCTCAGATGTTGGGGAAGATTGACTGAACCCAAGTTACAAACAGCGATTTCATCTTCGTTAGTATTAAGGGTTATTTCCGTACAAAGATTAGAAGAATGGACTGTTCCGACGTGTTGTTGAGGGTTACGAATATTACAAGGGTCTTTAAAGGTAACCCACGGATGGCCGGTTTCAAACAACATGCTCAACATTTTGCGCCATAACTGTACTGCGGATACCCGTTTAAAGAGTTTAATGCGGCCTGCATCTGCATCCGCCTCGTAACGTACATAAGCCTCTTCAAAAGCTTTGCCAAATTTTTCGTGCAAGTCTGGACAATCTGCCGGGGAAAATAGCGTCCATTGTCCCTTGTTAGGATCTCCCGGGGATTGACTGCCTTCCATCACTCGTTTCATAAACAAATCTGGAATCCAGTTGGCTGTGTTCATATCATGGGTACGGCGACGGTCGTCTCCCGTGTTTTTGCGCAATTCCAAAAATTCATCGATATCCAGATGCCAGGTTTCCAGATAGCAGCACACCGCCCCCTTGCGTTTACCGCCCTGATTTACGGCTAGAGCGGTGTCATTCACTACTTTAAGAAAGGGGACCACTCCTTGGCTTTGCCCGTTGGTGCCTTTGATCCAGGAGCCCATGGCTCTTACGGCGGTCCAATCATTGCCCAGCCCTCCTGCATATTTGGCTAATAATGCATTTTCCTTGATGGCTTCGTATATACCGTCCAAATGATCGGGCACGGTTGTCAAATAGCAGCTAGAAAGCTGAGGGCGGCGTGTACCTGAGTTGAACAAGGTGGGGGTAGAACTCATAAAATCGAAGCTGGAAAGTAGCTCATAAAATTCTATCGCCCGTGCATCTCGGTCGATCTCGTTAAGCGCTAAGCCCATTGCCACGCGCATGAAAAAAACTTGCGGCAATTCAATCCGGGTTTTCTTAATATGCAAAAAATAACGGTCGTACAGTGTTTGCAGACCCACATAATTAAATTGCAGGTCCCGATCTGCCTGCAATGCTGCCCCCAGGCGCTTTAAATCAAATTGGGAGAGTCTTTCATCAAGCAACTCATGTTCGATTCCCGATTTGATAAATTTCGGGAAATAACTGGCATATTCCGTACCCATTTCGGCTTGAGTTGTTTCACGTCCTAGCACTTCCTTGCGAATGGAGTGCAGCAAAATCCTGGCGGTGACCCGGGCGTAGTTAGGATCTTTTTCTATTAATGCACGAGCCGCCAGTATCGCGGCTTTATAGACCTCTTCAATAGGCATACCTTCATATAAGTCCCTCCAGGTTTGATCCAGAATCAACTCTGCTTGGACTTCTTCGCCTAAATGTTCGCAGGCCGCCACTATTAAAGCGCGCAGCTTTGCTTCATCTAAAGGCTGCAATACTCCATTTTCTTTTACGTTTAAAGGTGCGCGGCTAGATTCCAAGGAGCTGGTTTGCTGGGCCGCAGCGCGCGCCCGCGCCCGCTCTTCCCGATACAGCACATAAGCCCGAGCCACATTATGTTCCCCGGCCCGCATTAAAGATAATTCAACCTGATCTTGAATATCTTCTATATGAAAAGTGCCTCCTGCGGGCTGGCGCCGCATTAACGCTTTAACAGCCATATGAGTTAAGGTCTCTACCTGCTCACGTACGCGTGCACTGGCTGCACCCTGCCCCCCGTTGACGGCCAAAAAAGCTTTGGTCATCGCCACCGCCACCTTAGCGGGCTCAAACGCAACCACGGCACCATTGCGGCGGATGACCTTATAGTCTGCGTACGCGGCTTCATCCCATTGAGCCGTTGTTTGTAAAGTGGCCCTTTTGTCGGTGAAAATCTCTGGAGTAGATGGCTGCAAAGCAAGTTGACTTAATTGGGTCATAACAAAGAGATCCTTTTATTGCGGGAAACGAAATAGTTTTTAAACGACTAACAGCAAAAACAACCGATAAGACGCTAATGATAGATATCCCCTGCGTACTTAAATTTTTAGCGATTTTTTATTTTTAAAAACACTAGGTTTAGTGTCTGTAAGAAGATTAGTACCCTAAGTGTAGGGGTTCCTGGTTCGGATTTCTAGTCCAAAAGGATTAATTTTTATGGAGTATCCAGACCAGCAAAAACAGAAAGTTAGCGCTCACTTATCTTATTTTAAGGGCGCATATGTCCAGGGATTTGGGCTTGCCCGAGGAGTCGATCCCAATCAAAATAAGGCCCAGGGTCTGTTTTACGACCTGGGGCGATTTCGCTGTGGGCGCGCCAGTAAGCAATGGGGTGGGCCCGGTGAAGAACGCGCGCTAAAGATGCGATCGTTTCGTACTGTAGATCACTAAAAGTACTGCTGTCTGTCCCTTCTAATTCAATCCCAATAGAAAAATCATTGCAGCGCTCACGCTCGCTCTCCCCCGTCTTTAAGCAAGAAATCCCGGCATGCCAAGCTCTACGGTAAGTGCTTACAAACTGCGTAACATTGCCGTTACGGGTAATAAAGAAATGAGCGGAAACCTTTAAGTGGGCAAGTTGAGCAAAGTAGGCATGTTCATGCAAATCTAAGCAATTAGTGAATAGTTGTTGAACCTGGGGTCCGCCAAATACACCGGGAGGCAAAGAAATGCTGTGTACGACTACTAAATCTATAAGGCTGCCATGAGGGCGTTCATCCTGATTGGGGGAAAATATCTGCTTAGCCAAAGGCCAAAAACCCTCTGCATCCAAAGAGGCTGCAACAAAGCGGCTCATTTAATGCCTAAACGCTGCATTCGGTAACGAAATTGCCGGAATGACAGTCCGAGCAAAACAGCCGCCTGTGTGCGGTTGTAGCGAGTCGCTGTCAGGGCTTGTTCAATCAAACTGCGCTCAACATTATCCATATAGCTCACCAGATCCCCTGGTAAAGAAAAGGAGGGGAGATTGCCGCCGGATAGGGTTTTATTTTCCGGGGCAAGTTCATTGAGATTCATTTCGACGGATTCGCTGGCAGCAGCTAGAGGCATGCTGTTGGCGTTACCCGTAGCCAGGGCAATATCTTCCGCTGTTAATGATAGGCCGCTGGCTAACGCGACGGCTCGCTCAAGCGTATTTTCAAGTTCGCGTACATTGCCACGGAAAGATAGATGCCCAAGCGCATCTAAGGCCGATTTGGTCATTGTTATATGTTGACCATGACGTTCACAAATGCGCTCCAATAAATGTTGTGCTAGCTCCGGTATATCTTCGGGCCGTTCATCCAGTGCGGGTAAATGCAGCTCAATCACGTTAAGCCGGTAATATAAATCTTGCCGGAAAACGCCCTCTACTACCATACGAGCCAGGTCTTTATGGGTTGCAGAAATCAAGCGCACATCAATAGGTTCCTCGGTGGTTGCACCCACCTTGCGTACCTTTCGTTCTTGAATGACTCGCAAAAGTTTTACCTGCATGGATAAAGGTAAATCTGCGACCTCGTCTAACAGCAAGGTCCCTCCTTGAGCGGCCTGAAAAAACCCGTTGCGATCTTCTACTGCCCCTGTAAAAGCTCCTTTGCGATATCCAAAAAACTCAGCTTCCATCAAGGTTTCAGGAATAGCACCACAATTCACTGCAATAAAGGGGCCTGAAGCGCGCGGTCCCTGGGCATGAATAGCCCGCGCTGCCACTTCTTTTCCCGTACCGGACTCACCGCTAATGGCGACGGGTGCCATGGTGCGAGACAGTTTGCTAATCAGTTCCCGAACCTGGGTCATTACCGCAGAGCTGCCCAGTATTTGGGGGCCAAGAGGGGTTTCGCGCGAGATCTTATTTTCTTTGGATTTGCTTACGGGTTTGATGACGCTGGTGACCAAGCGTTTAAGAGCAGAAAGATCGATAGGCTTTTCTACATAATCAAAGGCGCCAGCTTTAAGGGCGGCTACTGCATTTTCAGAACTGCCAAAGGCGGTCAATACCGCTACAGGAGTATTAGCTGCAGCACTTGCTGCAGCCACCACTTCTAGCCCGGAACCATCGGGCAGTTTCATATCCGTTAAAACCAGACCATATCGGTGTTTAGCTAAGAATTCTTGCGCTTGGTGCAGGCCGGCAGCGCAGTCGGTTTCGACCCCCATGCGTAACAAAGATAGCGATAGCAGCTCGCGTAAATCCGCTTCATCATCGACAATCAGCGCACGGGTAAGAGGGTGGGCAAGGGAAGAATTCATCGGGCAGCTTGGAGACGAATTACAAACATTTTTTCATTCTGCTCAGGGTGGATGGCAAGAGTTGATGAGCTATTGGGATGAGTTGAGCGCTCCTCATAAGTTAATTGGGCATGGTTAGCTAAACAATATTCTCGTGCTAAATATAAGCCTAATCCGGTTCCTTGAGAGTGTGTGGTAAAAAACGGTTCAAATAAATGCTCACGTGTTGTGGAAGACAGGGCAGGCCCATCGTCAATCACCTGTATTTCAACATCATTTAGCGAAAGCTGCTCAATTCTAACTAGAACTTGCGTTTGGGTATGACGCTGTCCGTTACGTAGCAAATTAATTAAAGTAAGCCTTAAATGCAGGGGATCAAACTTACCTTGGGCGCTTCCAAGTACATGAATCACAGGAGTAGGGGGCAATTCGGCAATCACTTCGCGTACAGCGGCATTTAGGTCAATCGCTTGAATCTGGGCACGGTCAGAGCGAGACAGTGCAAGCACGTCTTCAATGATTAAATTGATACGCGATGCATTTTCCCGAATAATCGCAAGCATCCGCGCCTCTACAGGATCTTTCAAGTCATCGGCAAGCAAAGCACTTGCATGAGAGATGGCTGTTAGAGGGTTACGAATTTCATGCGCAATGGAGCCGGTTAAGCGACCCATGGAGGCTAGTTTGCTGCGTTGCATTCGCTCTTCTTGGGCTCGGGTACTTTCAATAAAAATTACCCGGTCTGGGGATTCTTCAGCACCGCGGCTAACTACAGAAACATGTACTGCGAAGCGCTCATTGCTTGCTCCGAGAGTAATTTTGTCTGGAACCCCTTGAGAAAAATCTGTGCCAGCTTGCCCACCTGCGGCCGCATCGATTAAGGTACGTAATCCCGCTAAGCGCTGATCGTTAGGGAGAGCCTCACCGGGAGATACCAAAATACCTGCGTCTGCAAAGAGCGCATGCGCTGCCGGATTCACCGATCGTACCCTTAGGTTGGCATCCAATACTAAAACACCTGGTTCCAGTTCCCCCATAACCCGCTGGGACAACAAAGCCTGATGGTTGGCTGCCTCCGCGGCTAATCGAGCCCGACGCTCTTCCTGTATTGCCCGGGCGGTGAGACCTTGAAAAATGCCTGCCATTGCAAAAGCCCCGATTCCGTGAAGTGCACTGGCCACCCATGGAACTTCAGCACTTCCGGAAAAAGCGCTATAGGCAGCATCTAGCAGTAATACTATTGCGGTAATTGCTGCGCAAAACATGGCTGCGCCAAAAGGCAGTAACAGAGCGGCACCCGACAAGGGCATGAATAATAATATCCCTAATCCGCTGCGTACTCCTCCAGCCTGAAATAGCATTAAACCTATAAAAAGTAAGTCAATAAAAAACTGCGCTAATACTTGCGCATAAAAACTTGCGCGTACCATTAAGGCTAGCCAGGTAAAAGCACAAGCAAAAGAAAAATACACTAACAGTAAAGCGACCGTTTGTTGATGCGAGGCTCCTTGAGAAAACTTGTCTAGTAAAAATACTTCTACAAGTAAAATCAGACCAATCGTAATACCACGGGCTAAAGTAAAAAACTTTAATGAACGCCAGCTTGAAACACTGGGTCGTTCAAAGGCATCGCTAAGTTTACGCCTGAAGCTCATGACTGCTGCTGACTAAGCCAGGTATTGCGATGTTCAACACTGCAAAATAATTGGCCTTGCTGTTCAATACAGGCCGATTTAGGAGAAAGCACCCCACATAAGGCACAGGCGTGCATGGTTTCAGCGCTTACTGTAGCGGGCCGATTTTTCTTAAGTTGAGCTTTTCTGCGCTGCATTCGGGTACCCGCAATTCGCAACACTATCAGAGCTGCAAATATCAGCAATAAGTAAATAACAATCCGTCCCATACTAAAACTATTTTAATAAGTTATTCATGTTAATAATGTAGCCGGTGTAATATTGCCTCAAATACAAAACGGCTTCCTACATAGGCGAGTGAGAGCATCACAAACCCTGCCAGTGTCCAACGCACTGCTGTTTTACCTCGCCAACCAAATTTCCACCGACCAGCAAGCAAGGACACTAGCGTTATCCATGCTAAACCCGATAGCAGCGTTTTATGATCTAGTCGCAAGTTTGAATGAAGCTGGGCTGTATGCTCAAGATTAAACCACCCTAAACCTAAGGCAATACCTATTAGGAGTGCCACCGACAGTAGAGTTACCCCTATGCTAATCAGCCTGAATAAAAGTTGTTCCAGCGGCAGTAAAGGAGGGGCATCACGGAGGATCAAGGCAGCTAAACGGTGCATTAGCGCTGTATCCGGATGGGAATTGTGCCGTACCTGTAAGCCTTTTTCCAAGAGGAGCATCATCAAAGCATGCACGGCTGCTACACCCAGGACAGCATAAGCTAGCATGGCCAGCCATAAGTGCAGTGTTAAAGCCCAATGGGGGGAAACGATCAGGGTGCCGGGGTAAAACCACGGCCCCAACACCGCTAAGGCGGCCAGAGCAAAAACCGGAGGTTGTAGAGCATGAACCCGCACAAACCAGTCTTCTAGTAAAAACGATAAAACAGCAACTGCCAAGGCCAAGGAAAGCGCTGGAGCAAAACCAAAGCGTAGCCCCTGCTCATCATGCATGGCTTGGGCAAGCAAGCTTGCATGTGTTAACCAGGCAAGCCACACCAGTAAAAGTGCCATACGATGAGGTGCGGGCATTTTTTTCTGAGAAAGCATACGATGCAGTGCGTGAATTGCCGCTACTACATAGACGGTGAATACAAAAGCGTAAACTAGGGCTAACAAACTCATTAATTCCTTTTTTCCAAAGATATGCTTGAGTGTAACGGTGTGTTTGCCTAACTGGATAAGTTAAGCAGATCAAATGTCATTTTTCTTTAATCTAATGCCTTATGCTGAATACTCTGACTCAACGTCTGTCCAAAGTCGTCAAAACCCTTAAGGGTGAGGCCCGTCTAACTGAAGCTAATACCGCTCAAACTCTACGCGAGATTCGCATGGCTTTATTAGAAGCCGACGTAGCACTCCCAGTGGTGCGAGATTTGATTGCGCATGTTAAAGAAAAAGCCTTAGGGCAAGAGGTATTGACCTCTCTTTCTCCGGGGCAGGCCTTGGTAGGGGTGGTGCACAAAGAATTAGCCACGTTAATAGGAGCTGATCTTGGCAAACAAGCTAGCCAGCTTAATCTGGCGGTACAACCTCCAGCCGTCATTTTAATGGCAGGACTACAAGGTGCCGGTAAAACTACAACGGTTGGAAAACTCGCAAAATATCTTATTGAGTCTCGTCATAAAAAAATACTCACAGTATCCGCAGATGTATATCGGCCTGCGGCTATCGAACAGCTTAGAAGCGTTACTGCACAAGCGGGAGGCCAATGGTTTGCTTCCACCCCTGAGCAAAAACCGGTAGAGATCGCTCAAGCTGCATTAGCCTACGCAAAAAATCATTTTTTTGATGTATTAATTGTAGACACGGCAGGGCGGTTAGCCATTGACCAAGCCCTGATGGCAGAGATTGCCCAGCTTCACCAAACCCTGCATCCGGTGGAGACGCTGTTCGTAGTGGATGCCATGCAAGGTCAAGACGCTGTGAACGTAGCCAAGACTTTTGCAGAGGCCCTACCTTTGACGGGCATTGTTCTAACCAAAACAGATGGGGATTCCCGCGGTGGGGCAGCCTTATCGGTACGTCATGTGACCGGAAAACCCATCAAATTCATAGGTATCTCCGAAAAAATTGGCGGTCTAGAAGCTTTTGATCCGGAAGGTTTTGCTAACCGGATTTTGGGGATGGGAGATATTGTAGCTTTGGTGGAAGCTGCTGGTAAGGCTATCAATTTACAAGAAGCTGGAAAACTGGCGGAAAAGCTTAAAAAAGGTAACCGTTTTGATCTGGAAGATTTTAAAAATCAGATAGGTCAAATGAAAAACATGGGTGGTATGCAAGGTATGCTAGATAAACTGCCCGCACAGTTTCAGCAAGCCGCCAATAAAGTTGATCCAGAAGATGCTGCCAAAAAAGTGCGTCGTATGGAAGGCATTATTAATAGCATGACAGCCCAAGAACGGGCTAAACCAGAGTTGATCAAAGCTAGCCGTAAACGCCGCATTGCGGCAGGTGCGGGCGTACAAGTGCAAGAAGTTAACCGCTTGTTAAGCGAGTTTGAGCAAATTTCCGGAATGATGAAAAAAATTTCTGGGGGCGGGATGGGCAAACTCATGCGTGCGATGGGAGCTTTTAAAAAGGGGGGCGGTGGTTTTCCAGGGATGTAAAAACTTAAGCTGAAAATAATGTATCTAAAAGCCTGAAAGTTTTTCTGTTGAATGCGGATTACTTAAGCAGCACTCTTGTTGCTGTGGGTGGGGCTCTAAATCTCATGGCTCAAACATTTTATGCCTTCTGTTAAAAGCCCTTCCTCTAAAAAATGGCAGTTCTGGATTGACCGGGGCGGCACCTTTACCGATGTGATCGCGGTGCGGCCGGATACGACTCTGGCCACAGTAAAAATGCTGTCGGAAAATCCCGAACAGTATTCAGACGCAGCGGTAGCCGCCATCCGCCAGCTTATGGGTTTACAAGCAGAGCAAGCCATTCCTGTAGAACAAATTGAAGTAGTCAAGATGGGTACCACGGTGGCTACCAATGCCTTGCTAGAGCGCAAGGGTGAGCCAACGGTCTTGCTGACTACGCGAGGGTTTAAAGACAGTTTGCGGATCGCTTATCAAAACCGTCCACGGCTATTTGATAGACAAATTATTTTGCCTGAACAGTTGTATGCCCAGGTCTATGAGATTGATGAGAGAATCGCTGCAGATGGGAGCATACCCATTAGTTTAAGCCTCTCTTCAGCCAAAAATGCTCTGCAAGACGCATGGAATAAGGGATACCGCTGTGTAGCCATTGTTTTCATGCATGCATATCGCTATACCCAGCATGAAGTAGCGCTAGGACAACTGGCGCGTGAGATGGGTTTTAGCCAGGTCAGTGTTTCTCATGAAGTAAGCCCCCTCATTAAATATGTAGCCCGAGGGGATACCACAGTGGTAGACGCCTATCTCTCCCCCATCCTGCGGCGTTATGTGGATCAGATAGCTAGTCAGTTACCCGGTGTGAATCTTCAATTCATGCAAAGCCATGGAGGTCTTACCGCGGCCCAGACATTTCGGGGGAAGGACAGCATTTTATCCGGACCGGCAGCCGGTATGGTCGGCATGGCAAAAGCGTCTGAGTTGGCAGGGTTTAAGCGCGTCATTGGTTTTGATATGGGCGGTACTTCTACGGATGTATCTCATTATGCCGGAGAGTTTGAGCGCGCTTTTGAAACTCAGGTGGCGGGGGTGCGTTTACGTGCGCCGATGATGAGCATTCATACCGTTGCAGCAGGGGGTGGTTCTATTTTGCATTTTGATGGCGCACGTATGCAAGTAGGGCCGGATTCGGCGGGCGCTTATCCGGGTCCGGCTAGTTACCGCCGAGGCGGGTCCCTGACGGTAACAGACTGCAACCTAATGCTTGGAAAAATACAAGCAGACTATTTTCCTGCGGTATTTGGACCTGAGGGTAAGCAGCTTCTGGATCGTGAAATAGTTGTACAGAAATTTACAGAGCTGGCTGGCCGCATTAGCAAAATAAGCGGCATTCAGCAAAGTCCAGAACAGGTGGCAGAAGGTTTTTTGGAGATAGCTGTGGCCAATATGGCTAATGCGATAAAAAAAATTTCCGTGCAGCGCGGGTATGACGTGAGTCGCTACGTGTTAGCTACTTTTGGTGGAGCCGGGGGCCAGCACGCTTGTCGGGTAGCTGATGCATTAGGAATAAGTCAAATATTTTCTCATTCTTTAGCCGGTGTGCTATCGGCTTACGGGATGGGAGTCGCCGCGCAAGTGGCCATGCGTGAGAAAACCATTGAAGCGCCGCTGTTCGCATCGGCTTCGGAGCTTCAAATTAATCCAGAAAAAGAGCTAAGTATTTTAGATAAGCAAGCGTGTGAAATCCTCATCAATCAGGGCATTTGTCCAAGTCAAATCAAGCTACAGCATTACGCCACTCTTAAATATGCCGGGACGGATACCGCGATTGCGGTGAAATGGGCTGAACCTGCGCGTATGCAAGAAGCTTTTGAAGCGCAGTACAAGCAGCGTTTTGCCTTTTTGATGCAGAACCATGCGCTAGTGATTGAAAGTATTTATGTGCAAGCCATTAGTGAACCCCCTGTGCAAGCTTCTTCATCTTCACAAGTTACCCAAGCCCAGGATTGCCTGAGAGCAAGCACCACCGTTTCTCTTTTTACTGCCGGCAAATGGCATAGAGCCGCTTTATATCAGCGGGAGGTATTACAAGCAGGAGATTGCATTACAGGTCCAGCTATCATTGCAGAAAAAAACGGCACATTCGTAGTGGAGCCAGAGTGGCAGGCAGAGCTTACTGCTCAATATCACCTCCTAATATCGCGTACGCAGCCGCAGGCTTGCAAGCCTGCAATAGGTACCGAGGTGGATCCAGTCAGGCTGGAAATGTTTAACAACTTATTCATGAATATTGCAGAGCAGATGGGTTACGTTCTGCAAAACACGGCTTACTCCGTCAATATCAAAGAACGGCTGGATTTTTCCTGTGCAATTTTTGATGCGTTGGGTAGTCTGATAGCCAATGCCCCTCATATTCCTGTGCATTTAGGATCGATGGGTGAATCTATTAAATCCGTGATGACTCAAAACGCGGGGACTATTCACCCTGGGGACGTCTATGTTCTTAATGATCCCTATGCGGGTGGCACCCATTTGCCCGATGTGACCGTTATTACTCCCGTATTTGATGCGACTTCTAAAAATGTTTTGTTTTATGTGGCTTCCCGCGGTCATCATGCTGATCTTGGGGGCCTTACACCCGGCTCGATGCCAGCAGATTCTAAGACTATTGATGAAGAAGGAGTGCTGATCAGCAATTTTAAATTAGTGGATGGGAGTTGCAGTCCTGCACAGTTTCGTGAACAGGCATTAATGAATTTGCTCACTCATGCCCCCTATCCTGCCCGTAATCCCCAGCAGAACCGCGCGGACCTGTTGGCGCAGATTGCTGCTAATCAGCGTGGGGTAGAAGAGCTTGGTCAGATGGTTAAGCAGTTCGGAATACAGGTAGTGCAAGCCTATATGGGCCATGTGCAAGATAATGCAGAAGAGTCAGTGCGCCGTGTCATTAGCACTCTTAAAGATGGCGCTTTTGAACTAGAGCTGGATAACGGTGCGGTGATTAAAGTAAATATTAAGATAGATCAGACTAGGCGAGAAGCTACCATTGATTTCAGCGGTACTTCTCCACAGCTCGATAATAATTTCAACGCCCCTTCTTCTGTAACCACGGCGGCGGTGCTTTATGTTTTTCGTACCTTAGTAGATAAAGATATTCCGCTTAATGCAGGTTGTCTTAAGCCCTTACACATCATTATTCCAGCGGGTTCTATGCTTAAGCCCCTGCCTCCGGCTGCGGTCGTTTCCGGCAATGTGGAAACTTCTAGCTGCATTACCAACGCCTTATATGGAGCCTTAGGCATCATGGCTAGTGCCCAGAGTACGATGAACAATTTCACCTTTGGTAATCTTAGCTATCAGTATTACGAAACGCTTGCAGGGGGCAGTGGTGCAGGAGAAGGGTTTCACGGGACCTCGGTGGTGCAGACCCATATGACCAACTCTCGCTTAACCGATCCGGAAGTATTAGAACTGCGCTTTCCCGTGCAGCTACAAAGCCATGAAATCCACAAAAATTCTGGAGGTCTGGGTCAATGGCGTGGCGGGGATGGTGCAGTCAGGCGTATTAAATTTTTACAAACGATGACGGCTTCTATTTTGTCCAACAACCGTGTTTATCCCCCCTTTGGGATGGCCGGAGGTCAGGCGGGCGCCTTAGGGCGTAATTGGGTACAACGTAAAGATGGAAGCATTGAAACTATGGGTCACGCGGGCAGCACCCAGATGCAGCCAGGCGATATTTTTGTAATTGAAACTCCCGGTGGAGGGGGGTATGGAAAGTAGTATTGGTGCTGTTTTTAGAAACGCAAGCCTATGAGATATCAAACCCTTGAAGACACTATTGGTAACACACCTTTAGTACGCATGCAGCGTCTTATGGATACAGCCAGCCATAAGCGTGGCAATGTGATTCTCGCCAAACTGGAAGGGAACAATCCGGCGGGCAGTGTCAAAGATAGAGCTGCCATGAATATGATTCGCCAAGCCGAACTGCGCGGTGAGATTAAACCTGGGGATACCTTAATTGAAGCCACCAGTGGTAACACAGGCATTGCTTTGGCGATGGCCGCAGCTATCAAGGGCTACAAAATGATGTTAATCATGCCGGATGACCTTAGTGTTGAACGCCGGGCAGCTATGACGGCTTATGGTGCAGAGCTGATCCTTACCCCTAGTAAAAAATCTGCAGCCAATGCAAAAGAAGGTTTGGTGGGGATGGAATACGCCCGGGATTTAGCGATGAAGATGCAAGAGCAGGGTAAAGGCAAGGTACTTGATCAGTTTTCTAATCCGGCTAACCCAGGGGCGCATATCAATGGAACGGGTCCTGAGATTTGGCAGCAAACTCAGGGCAATATCACCCATTTCGTAAGTGCAATGGGGACTACCGGCACCATTACTGGGGTTTCGACTTATCTTAAGTCTAAGAATCCAAAAATTCAGATTATTGGAGTTCAACCGCAAGAAGGCTCTCAAATTCCTGGCATACGGAAATGGCCAGAGGCTTATCTGCCGCGGATTTATGATCCGCACAAAGTAGATCGGATGGAATATGTAAGCCAAGCGGAGTGCGAAATGATGGCCAGAAGTATGGCAACACAAGAGGGTATTTTTTGTGGCCCCTCGGCCGCAGGTGCTTTTACGATAGCACTCAAAGTAGCGCGGGAACTTGAAAACGCTACGATCGTATTTATTGTCTGTGACCGCGGTGATCGGTATCTTTCTACTGGAATTTATGAGAAGAAGTAGTTTTACCGAAAGCCCGGTAAGCGTCTTAATTTCAAGAGACGGTCCAGAGAAATAATTGGTAATGATTGGGCTTTTGGCAGGCTAAACAAATTGCTTGCGAACCGCTATTTTTATAACAGTTTCGGTACAAGAAAATACGGAGTAAACAAACGTTTTTTAATTCATTGAGAGGTTTACAAATAGGTGTTGAGGCGAGTATGGCATTTAAAAGTGGCAAAAGAGTAAAACTTTTATTGGCAATAGCGATAGTGTTCTTGCTGGGAGCGGGTAGCTGGTATGTATTTGCCAATAAAAAAGATACCTTACAGTTTAAAACTACCAAAATTGAAAAAGGTAGTTTGACTGCCAGTGTTTCAGCTTCCGGTGCTATCAATCCTGTGACCAGCGTTATCGTAGGTTCTCAGGTGAGTGGCCAGTTAAAAGAAGTGCTGGTAGATTTCAACTCAGAGGTGAAGGCAGGGCAAATCATTGCGCGAATTGATCCAGAGCAATTTGAATATCGGGTACGGCAGGCGCAAGCAGATCTGGATGCGGCTCGGGCAAATGTATTGGTTCAATTAAGTCAGGTTGCGGCGCAGCGGGCTAATGTAAGCCGTGCCGAAACAACGCTAACTCAAGGTCAAAAGGATTTACAGCGCAATGAAGAGTTGGTGCAGAAAAACTTTTTGTCTCCTGCTGAGCTAGAGCGAACCCGTAGCACGACTAAAAATCAGCAGGAAGATCTGAAAACGGCAGGGGCGCAGCTCGAAGTAGCTAACGCCCAGGTAAAAAATGCAGAGGCCATCGTCAAACAACGCGAAGCGGCTCTGGCGGTAGCGCAGGCTGATTTAGCTAAAACCGTTATTAAAAGCCCGGTAGACGGTATTGTTATTAAACGCAGTGTTGATGCGGGGCAGACCGTAGCGGCAAGCTTTCAAGCCCCTGAGCTGTTCATCATTGCTAAAAATCTGCGTGATATGCAGGTAGATACCAGTGTGGATGAATCCGATATTAGCCGCATTAGCTTAAATCAAAAGGCAAGCTTTACTGTGGATTCATTGCCCGGGCGCAGCTTTGACGGAGTGGTTAAACAAGTGCGTAAAGCCGCACAAAATAACTCCAATGTTGTTACTTATAACGTGGTGATTGGATTTTCTAACGCAGATCAAATCTTATTACCGGGCATGACTGCCAATGTACGGATTATTACTGAACAAAAATCTAATGTATTAAAAGTAGCTAATGCTGCGCTGCGCTTTAAGCCTCCTGGAGAAATGATTACTCCAGTAGCAGCAAGTTTTGCGGCCGAGGGTTCCTTGACTCCAGGCAGCAGCAGCGGCGCAAACCCTGGCCGCGAAATGAGGGAACGGCTAGAGAAAGACTTAGGTTTAACGGCCGATCAAAAACAAAAACTAGATCCGATTTTTAATACCATGCGAGAAAAAATGGCTGCCTTACGTGAGCAACCCGAAGAATCGCGCCGTACGCTAGCAGCCGCAGCCCGTGCTGAGATGCGCAGCAAAATTGAAGATATTCTTACCCCAGAGCAAAAACTTAAATACGCTGCTTTACTTGCAGAGCAGCGGGGGCGCAGTAGCACCGGGTTTTCTGGACGGGGCCGCTTATGGATTTTAGAAAATGGTCAGCCCAAAGCCTTAGAGGTGCGTACTGGGGTAAGTGACGGAAGCAGTACAGAGGTTGCGGGTGAAATGATTAAAGAAGATATGCAAGTGCTTAGTGGGATACAAACCGCCAGCTCGGACATTAATCCTGGAGGCTCCTCTCAAAAAAGAAGTGGTCCGCCGCGCCTATTTTAAATCTGCAATCATAAACCTATGTCTTTAATACAAGTTAGCCAGCTAACGAAAACTTACTGCATGGGCAATAGCCTAGTACATGCCTTAGCAGGCGTTACTCTTCAAATCCAACAAGGAGAGTTTGTGGCGATTATGGGACCCTCGGGTTCGGGCAAATCTACCTTTATGAATTTGATAGGGTGTCTAGATATCCCTAGTTCAGGCAGCTATCAATTAGCGGGAGAAGAAGTGGCGGGTATGGATCCGGATGCCTTGGCAGCTATTCGTAATCGCCGGATCGGCTTTGTGTTTCAGCAGTTTAATCTATTGCCTCGTACCCAGGCTCTTGAACAGGTGCAACTGCCCCTGTTATATAGCGGGGTAAATAAAACTGAACGACTTAAACGGGCAAGCCATCGATTAACACAGGTTGGTCTGTTGGAGCGAATGGATCATACTCCGGCCCAATTATCGGGAGGGCAGCAGCAGCGGGTAGCGATTGCCCGTGCATTGGTAAATAATCCTGTCTTGCTATTGGCAGATGAGCCTACTGGAGCCTTAGACTCCCGTACTTCGCTGGAGGTTATGGCTTTGTTTCAAGGCTTACACCGCGAAGGTCAAACTGTAGTGATGGTGACGCATGAGCAAGAAGTAGCTACGTTTGCCTCCCGAGTGATTACTTTTCGGGACGGCAAAATTCTTAAGGACGTAGCAAACCTGCCACAGGACGCTAGCAGCGCTTTGAAAGAGTTGGTATGAATTTCCTAGCCATTTTTTCGATTGCATTAAATGCCTTAGCCATCAACAAAATGCGCAGTGCCTTAACAATGTTGGGGATTATTATTGGAGTTGCTGCAGTCATCACCATGGTCGCCGTGGGCTCAGGTGCACAAGAACGGGTGCAGGAACAAATTAAGAGTTTGGGTAGCAATATCATGCTGGTATTTCCGGGCTCTCAGACAGCGGGAGGCGTTCGGATGGGGGCGCAGACAGGTCAGAACTTAACCGAAGAGGATGCTCTAGCTATCGCCCGCGAAATCCCTGAAGTTCAGGTTGCTGCCGCTAATAACCGTTCTGCTGCCCAGATAGTCTATGGAAACACAAACTGGAACACCAGCATTTTTGGCGTTCATAATGATTATTTGGAAGCACGCGATTGGCCTTTAGCAGCAGGGCGGCTGTTTGAAGCTGCGGAAATGGCAGGGTCGGGGAAGGTAGCCATTATTGGCCAGACAGTGATGAGGCAACTTTTCGGCGATAGTGCTCAACCAGGGGAAGTATTAGATCAGTCAATACGGATTCGCAAAGTCCCCGTTACTATTATTGGAGTGCTGGAAAAAAAAGGACAAAACTCCTTTGGGCAAGATCAGGATGATGTAGCCATGGTACCTCTTAGCACCTTGCGTAACAGGATCAGCGGTCAATCGGCTGGCCGACTCAAGCGAATTGGTTCCATCAGTGTCAAGGTGCGCGAAGGCATGAGCATGAAATCTGCAGAAGAGAATATTAAAGAATTATTGCGGGCGCGGCTCAAAGTACAGGCGGGGGCAGATGATCCTTTTACCGTGCGTAACCTCACGGAAATACTGGCTGCTCAAGAAGCGTCTAGCCGTGTGCTCACTTATCTGCTAGCTGCTGTAGCAAGTGTAAGCCTGCTGGTAGGCGGTATCGGCATCATGAACATTATGCTCGTTAGCGTTACTGAACGCACGCGTGAAATCGGTTTGCGGATGGCGGTTGGAGCCCGAGGTAGCGATATTCTCAAACAATTTCTGGTAGAAGCCACTACTTTAGCCTTGTGTGGGGGTTTTCTAGGAGTCATCCTAGGGGTAGGGGCAGCCTATCTGGTAGGAAATCTGGCAGGTTGGAATACACATCTTCAATTTTCAGCCATTGTGTTAGCTGTTGGGTTCTCAGCTGTGATTGGAATATTTTTTGGATTTTATCCAGCCCGTAAGGCAGCCAGCTTGCAACCGATTGAAGCGCTACGTTATGAGTAGTCGCTTATTAGAAATTTTTGAATCTCTCCAAGTTTCTAGGCAAATTTTTTATGGAATCGCTAGACCTAAATGTATTAAAAACGGCGGCGCACTGGCATAAAACGGGCTATCCCGTTACTTTAATCACGGTTGTGCAAACGTGGGGAAGCGCACCTCGCCCCCCTGGTGCTTTATTAGCATTGCGTAACGATGGGGTAATTGCAGGCTCAGTTTCAGGAGGCTGCGTTGAAGACGATCTTATTAATCGTGTTAAGCAGGGCCAATCGTTTTCCAAACCTGCATTGCTGGTATATGGCGTGAGTAAGGATGAAGCCGCTCGCTTCGGTTTACCCTGTGGCGGCACTTTACGTTTGGTAGAAGAACCTTTGCAGGATGCTGCATGGATTGATGAATTGTTAAGTCGAACTTCCTCTCACAAATTAGTGCGCCGGACTTTGGATTTGCGCAGCGGTGAGGTGACACTGGCAGAAGGCAAGAGAGGGCAAAGCTTATTTTTTGATGAATCGTATTTATCCGTAAGCTTTGGCCCGGGTTGGAGATTGTTACTCATCGGTGCTGGCCAGTTATCACAAATACTGGCTCAAATGGCGCAAGCCTGTGGTTTTGAAGTGCTGATATGTGATCCACGGCAAGAATATTTGGTAGGGGGGCAGCTGGAGGCCGTTCAATATTTATCGGGTATGCCCGATGATGTAGTTCTAGACCTGGTTCCTGATCCCCACACCGCGATTGTTGCTTTAACGCATGATCCAAAACTAGATGATATGGCGCTAATGGAAGCTCTTAAATCCGCCGCCTTTTATGTAGGGGCTCTAGGTTCTCGCCGCAACACCGCCGCGCGTAAAGAAAGGTTAAAAGAGTTTGATCTTAATCCAGCCCAGATTAATCGCTTGCATGGACCTGTAGGTCTAAATATCGGTAGCCGTAGCCCAGCGGAGATTGCAGTATCTATTTTGGCTGAAATCCTCGCGGTTAAAAACGGTGTGCTTTCGGTTCAGAAAAAGTCACTGGAAGAATATCCAGCGAAAGAAAACAAAGAGCAGGTAATCTCTTAACTTCTGTATGTGAGTTCGTAATCAAAATGTTATTTGAGAAGCTTGTTGAATATTCGAGTTTTTTTTCCAGGCTAACGCAAGATTCCTTCCTGCTTGAACAGGTCAAGGCTCGCGCCAATACCCCTCTTACACCAGAGGCGATTGACTCTTTATGGCAGCAGCAACATGCATTAAAGACTGATGCAAGCGCCTGTGCCATAGCCTTGGCACGCTTAAGAAAGCTAGTGCTAGGAATATTGATACTGCGGGAGGCTTCAGCTCAAGCGAGCTTAGGGGAGGTAGAGCTAGCAATGACAGCTTTGGCTGAACTTGCGCTCAGAGTTTTGCTTGAACCTTTAGAGAAACAAGCCTTTGAACGTTTTGGGGTTCCTAAAAATGAGTCCGGTGACCCATTAAACTTGCTGGTGATCGGCATGGGCAAAATAGGAGCATTTGAATTAAATGTCTCCTCCGATATCGATGTAGTTTATGCGATAGAGGAACATGGAAAAACCGAGCGAGGAGTAGAGGCTTTAGAGGTGTTTGAATCTATTGCAGAGCGGTTGACCTGGCATCTTAGCCACCAAAATCAAGAGGGTTTTGTTTTTCGCGTCGATACGCGATTGCGGCCCTTTGGAGAGGTAGGCCCCAAAGTACTTAGTTTAGATGCCTTAGAGCATTATTTTATGGCCCATGGCCGGTTCTGGGAACGCTGCGCATGGATGAAAGCGCGCCTTCTCAACGGTAGGTCTGACGGCCCAGCATCAAAAAAACTGCAGCAAATGATCAAAGCCTTTGTATTTAAGCGCTACACCGATTACACAAGCATTGATGGTATTAAAGATTTGGCCAGCAAAATTGCGGCCGAACGTAGCAAGGCAAGGGATCATGCCCGGTTTGGACAATCCGATGTAAAGCTAGGACGTGGGGGAATTCGGGAAATTGAATTTATCGTGCAAAGTTTGGCGATCACCCATGGTGGACGAGATCCTGCATTACAAACCCCAGCAACTCGGCCTTTACTTTCGCTACTTTCCCAACGCCAGCGGCTAAGCTCAGAAATTGCCAATCGTTTAGATAAAGCTTATGTTTTTTTGCGCCGAATAGAACATGCAGCGCAATTTGAAGCCGATAAGCAAACCCATTCTGTGCCAAATGAGGAAGTAAAGCGCAGACAACTAGCAAGCTTTTTGGGATTTTCCAGCTTGCCGTTGTTCGATCTTGAGCTGGAAAATACGCGTAATTTTGTTGCTGAGCAGTTCGAGTCTTTATTGCCGCGCCACACTGAAAACGGGGTTACAACTATTACTCCCAGAGTAGCTGCCTGGCTTACTGCGGCTCGCAACAGTAATGAAGCCACGCAGGACAAATTAAGGCAAGTATTGCTAGCCTTTGATCAGACTATTGCAGAAGATGAGGTGTTTGCTCGGGCTGCTCGCTTTGCACAAACTATAATGCGTCGCCGCACCTATCTTGATTTAATACTCACCTACCCGATTGTCCGGGAACGCCTTGTGCAACTAATGAGCGCTAGTGCATTCGCTGCAGATTATCTAACCCGTCATCCTATCTTGCTGGATGAATTAATTGATCCAGAAATAGATAGCACGGTAAATGATTGGTCGCAGTTTGATGCAGGTTTGGCTGGTTCACTAAAGGCCAGTGAAGGTACAGAAGCAAAAATGAACGCCTTGCGGGATGCGCATCACGCCCAGGTATTACGGATCCTGGCGCGAGATCTGGCAGGTCATCTGAGTGTAGAAGCAGTGTCTGATCAGCTCTCGCTACTCGCAGATAAAATTTTAGCGGCAGCATTGCAAGGTGCACGAGAGACTCTAGATCAAGGGGAACTTACTGAAGGACTAGCCATATTGGCTTATGGTCGTTTGGGTGCCAAAGAGCTGGCTTATACCAGTGATCTTGACCTTGTTTTCATCTCTGATGCACAAGCTGACCGTGAACCTGAACGGGTTACCCAGCTTACCCGTCTGGTGCAACGCCTTCTTTCCTGGCTGACGGTACAAACTACGTCAGGCCGACTATTTGAAATTGATACCCGTTTGCGTCCGAATGGAAATGCTGGCATGTTAATCACCAACCATGAAGCCTTTGCGCGCTACTTTGAGACCGCTGCACTTTGGGAGTATCAAGCTATTACGAGGGCCCGGTTTTGTGTGGGCGATTTACGTTTAGGAAGTTGGTTTGAAAGCTTGCGTCATCAGTTAATTGCGAAACCCAGACAATGGGAAGAGGTTGCTGCACAGGTGCAAACCATGCGCCGTCGTGTGTCAGATAATCATCCCAACCGCAGTAATTTATTTTGTATCAAGCATGATCCGGGTGGCTTAGTAGACATGGAGTTTGCGGTCCAAGCGATCATCCTAGCTTACGCCAGTCTCTATCCAGACCTCATAGATAATGCGGGTACTCTTGCGCTGGCTACACGAGCCGCAGGGCATGGTTTAATCGATCAGGATATTACACTTTCTGCATGTGATGCCTATCGGCACCTTAGGTATCTTCAGCATCTAAGAAGAATGCAAGGGGAAGCTATTGCACGCATATCCAAAGAACAAATAGCGGTTTATGCTACAGCCGTGCGAACTTTTGTCCAGGCAATAGGATTAAACTTCCCGGGTGGTTCTTAGGCCTAGAAAAAGCTTTGATCGCTTACTTGCCAAAGGCTCCCTCAACACTGATTTTTTCTCCTTACAAGAGCTATTCTTGGGAGTACTGTTTCTCCTTGGGTTGCGCTGCTCTGGCAGAGACTACTGGACTTGCTCCTTCTTATAAGCGCTGGCCTGCGACCTTCTCGCGTCTATCCGCGTTAACAGACACTTAGACTGCCCAACTAGCTAGTGTTTTTAGTTTAAAAGAGCTTTATAAAGAGAAAGGGCATCGCCCATAAAGATAAGGCCTAGTATAAAATTAAAAGTAAGGTTCCTGAGTCATTCTTATCTAAAGTTTGTATGGGCAGCTTTTGATAACAAGCCAGCTAAGCTGTATTGGCAAAACGCTGAAGTTAGTCCCTTTCTTATTAAAAAACATTAATAATTAACATGTCTTTGATCATCCATAAATACGGCGGCACCTCCATGGGTTCGCCTGAGCGCATTAAAAACGTAGCGAAGCGTGTTGCTAAATGGAGGGCTGCAGGCTACCAACTCGTGGTTGTCCCTTCGGCCATAAGTGGGGAAACCAACCGCTTAATTTCTTTAGCCAAAGAAATTACGCCTGACCCTGACCCCAGAGAGCTAGATATGGTGTGCGCTAGCGGGGAACAAGTATCCGCTGGTTTGCTGGCCATGGCGTTGAAAGCGCAAGGGGTGCTTGCGAAAAGTTATTGCGGCTGGCAAGTACCTATCAAGTCAGATAATTCTTTTACCAAAGCCCGTATTCAGTCTATTGACGATACGAAAGTGCGTAAAGATTTAAAAGAGGGTTTTGTAGTCATTATTACGGGTTTTCAGGGAGTGACAGACGAGGGGGATATCACAACCTTGGGTCGAGGCGGCTCAGATACCTCTGCCGTTGCTGTGGCGGCAGCACTTAAGGCCAAGGAGTGTCTGATCTATACCGATGTTGATGGGGTGTACACCACTGATCCTCGGGTAGTACCTGAAGCCAGACGTCTAGAAAAAGTCACCTTTGAAGAAATGCTAGAAATGGCTAGTCTGGGTAGTCGGGTGTTGCAAATACGTTCAGTGGAGTTTGCTGGCAAATACCGCGTTAAGACACGCGTTTTATCCAGCCTTACTGACCCTCTCATGCCTTTAGAGCAAGAGGCTCATAGCGGAACTTTGATCACCTTTGAAGAAGAATTTAAGGATAAAGACATTATGGAACAAGCAGTAGTTTCTGGCATTGCGTTTTCACGGGATGAAGCCAAAATTACCCTGGTAGGGGTACCGGATCGCCCAGGGATTGCCTATCAAATTTTAGGACCCGTTGCTGAAGCTAATATTGATGTGGACGTTATTATTCAAAATACTTCCACCAATGGATTTACAGATTTTTCCTTTACCGTTACGCGCACCGAATATGCTAAGGCACTGGAGGTGATGAAAGGGGTGCAGGCTCATCTGGGCGCTCGGGAAATCATTGGTGATACTAAGGTCTGTAAAGTCAGTATTGTAGGGATTGGCATGAAAAGCCATGTAGGGGTAGCCAGTACAATGTTTCGCTGCCTTTCGGAAGAGGGTATCAATATTCAGATGATTTCCACCTCTGAAATTAAGACAAGTGTTGTAATTGAGGATAAATATATGGAGCTGGCCGTAAGAGCCTTGCACAGAGCTTTTGGACTAGACCAGCCAGCTTAGGTACAATAGCAATTGGAGACGTGACCGAGAGGCCGAAGGTGCTCCCCTGCTAAGGGAGTATGCGACCAAAATTGCATCGAGGGTTCGAATCCCTCCGTCTCCGCCAAGAATTTTATAAGGGTGGTAGTTTACTTATCGAGTTTTTGACGTAAAGCTTATAAAAATCATATACTTATAAGTTCCTTTGCAGACTTCCTTTTTATTTTATATTTTAAAAAAGATAAAAAAAGGGGGATTTACGCGAATGGAATTTACTTCCTGAACTTTTTACATGATCTCCAGACAAGAGAGATCGGCAAGAAGAGCTCAGCATTCAAACTTTTAATTTTAGGAAATTTTCACATGAAAACCTGGGTTGCCAAGGCCGAAACGGCACAGCATGACTGGTATGTGATTGACGCGACGGACAAGGTTCTCGGTCGTGTGGCCAGCGAAGTCGCACGCCGCTTGCGCGGTAAACACAAGCCAGAATTTACACCGCATGTAGATACCGGTGATTACATTGTTATTGTAAATGCGAACAAATTGCGCGTTACAGGCAATAAGTCTCAAGATAAAACGTACTATCGTCATTCAGGCTATCCGGGCGGTATTTATGAAACCAATTTTCGCGATATGCAGACCAAACACCCAGGCCGGGCACTGGAAAAAGCCGTTAAAGGAATGTTGCCTAAAGGCCCCTTGGGCTATGCAATGATCAAAAAGCTTAAAATCTATGCTGAGGCTAGCCATCCCCATAGTGCCCAGCAACCAAAAACTTTATCCATCTAAGGAGCGGTCCATGATCGGTGAATATAACTACGGTACCGGCCGCCGCAAATCTTCGGTGGCACGCGTATTTATTAAAAAAGGCGCAGGTGCCATAATTGTGAACGGTAAACCTGTCGATAATTATTTTGCTCGCGAAACCGGACGTATGATAGTCCGTCAACCCCTTGAACTAACTAACCATACCGATACTTTCGATATTATGGTGAATGTGTATGGGGGCGGAGAGTCGGGGCAGGCCGGGGCAGTCCGTCACGGTATTACTCGCGCCTTGATTGATTATGACGATACGCTAAAGTCTTCTTTGAAAAAAGCCGGCTTAGTAACCCGTGATGCTCGAGAAGTTGAGCGTAAAAAAGTGGGACTGCGTGGCGCCCGCCGGGCCAAGCAATTTAGTAAACGTTAAATATTTTTGGAAGTGCCTTTCTTTGAAGGCACAGCAGTTCAGCTTGTGGAAAGCCATCCGACAGGATGGCTTTTTATTTGCGGATAAAAAAACTCATCATTCCAGAAACGAAGCTGATCGTTTATTTATCCCATTTCTAAAGCATTTTTGCCGTTCTTACTTGAACTTGTCGTGCTAGAGCACTGTCTTTGGCTTGGCGCCTACACACAAATGCTTTAGAAGTTGGCTAATCATTATTTTTGTTTGTTCTGTGGTTATTTTCCGCTAAACCTTAAAAACTTGTAGTAATGAGGATCAAGATGATTAAAGTAGGTATTGTTGGAGGCACGGGTTATACAGGAGTGGAGCTGTTACGTATGCTCTCTGGCCACCCGCATGCTGAACTGGTAGCCGTGACCTCGCGCAAAGAGGCAGGTGTTGCTTTAGCTGACATGTATCCTAGCCTGCGAGGACACGTAAAATTAATGTTTACAGATACCCTTGCGGCGGACCTTACGGATTGTGATGTGGTGTTTTATGCCACCCCGCATGGGGTAGCAATGAAGGATGCCCCAAAACTGATGCAAGCCGGTGTCCGATTAATTGATCTAGCGGCCGATTTTCGTTTTCAGGATATTGCGGTATTTGAACAGTGGTACAAAATCACCCACTCTTGTCCAGATCTGGTCAAAGAAGCAGCCTATGGTCTGGTGGAGCTTAATCGTGAAGCCATCCGGAAAGCACGAATTGTAGGAAACCCCGGTTGTTATCCCACCACCATGCAATTAGGGTTTTATCCCTTACTTAAAGCCGGGCTCGTAGACACAGGCCAGTTGATTGCAGATTGTAAATCCGGGGTTTCGGGTGCGGGGCGCAAAGCAGAATTGGGCTACTTGTTTACTGAAGCTGCCGACAGCTTGAAGGCTTATGGCGTTAGCGGACATCGGCATGCTCCTGAAACCCTGGCTCGGCTGCAAATGATGACCACAGAAAAGGTAGGTTTACTGTTTACGCCGCATCTGGTTCCCATGATTAGGGGTATGCATTCCACTCTTTATGCAAAACTAAATAAAAAAGTTTCCGATGAGCAGCTCCAAACGCTGTTTGAGCAGACCTACCAGAATGAGCCATTTATTGATGTCATGCCTTTTGGAAGCCACCCTGAGACCCGTTCTACCCGGGCTTCCAATATTCTGCGTTTGGCACTTCATCGACCCCCTGAAACAAACACAGTAGTAATACTGGTGGTCCAGGATAATTTGGTGAAGGGGGCCGCAGGTCAGGCTATCCAGTGCATGAATTTAATGTTTGGTTTGCCTGAAACTGCGGGCCTTTCCCATCTTCCCGTGCTACCTTAATTTGAATGGGTTTATTCCCATTGGGGCGTTTATCTAGCCTGCCTATCTCTTAGTCTTGTGGATTTTTAGCATCATAGTGATGGGGGGTGAGCGGTAGCGGTGGCTGTAAGCCTTATAACTTGAAAGCGTACTTAGCCATGCTACCGAGAGGCTTGAAATCCAATGAATTTATAAGGCGTTCTCCCAGTAACAATTAAGTACAGTTATTAAAACCTAGGAAAGTGAGAATAGTCGACTTAAAGAGGAAAACGCTTTATGAAATTTTTTACCCACCTGTTGGGCAAAAAATACTTTAATGAGGTGTAATTTGTGTGCAACTATGGAAAGACCAGAAAGTACCTTGGCTTATCGTTTACTCATTAATGTAGCGAAAAACCCTAGGTTTTCAAGAAACGTTGTAGCTAAGAGTGAGCGGCATTTAAAAAATCTATAGTGCTACTTTTCTGTAAAAGGTCAATTAATTCAACACAGAGTCTAAGTTTTAAATACTATCAACCTAGGGAAGGCAGATTAACGCTTTTTAAAACAATGGTGGTAAAGTCTTTGCAAGCACGTCTGCCCCATGAGGGTCAGACACGTGCAATGCAATAGGTAATAACTCAGCTAAAACCCCTAACAATCTTAAAGTTGAGTTACAAAATTTAAGGAGTCTGACATGCTGTGGGGCAGTAAAAATTCCAGTAAAAAAACGCAAGCTATTGAAAGTTTAATTGGCTTGGGCACTACCCTAGAGGGAAACGTCGTATTTACAGGCGGTTTACGAATTGATGGTACGGTACGCGGTAGTATTGTTTCCATAGCCGATGAGCCCTCGATGCTAGTTATCTCTGAGCATGCTTGTATAGAAGGTGAAATTCATGCAGCGCATATTGTGGTTAACGGCACTATTATTGGACCGGTGCATAGTGCAGAACTCATTGAGTTGCAACCCAAAGCAAAAATAACAGGGGATGTGTTCTATGTAACGCTAGAAATGCATCAGGGTGCTACTGTAGATGGACAGTTGGTTCATGAGGCAGGCGAAAAACCAGCACTTAAATTAGCAAGTAATCAAGTGTAGAGCTTGAATTTTTTCTTTTTTTGAACATCTAAAGAAAATAGAGTTTTAAACTTAAAAGGCTATGCAATGGATAATACTGTTGAGAATTTTCAAAACTTACAAATGATGCCGCCCCCTTTAATTTTTACAGATAATGCGGCTGCCAAGGTAAAAAATTTGATTGATGAAGAAGGTAATGCTGATTTGAAATTAAGAGTCTTCGTGCAAGGGGGCGGTTGCTCAGGGTTTCAATATGGGTTCACCTTTGATGATGTTGTGAATGAGGATGACACTACCATGGAAAAAAATGGGGTCAGCCTTTTGATTGATGCGATGAGCTATCAATATTTAATGGGTGCAGAAATTGATTACAAAGAAGATATTGAAGGTTCACAATTTGTGATTAAAAACCCTAATGCAACCAGTACCTGTGGCTGCGGGTCAAGCTTTTCTGTTTAGACCGTTGTCTCAGAAAGAACCTCAGCAAATCATATTGCTGAGCTTGTGTTTTTTGGCAATCTATAAAAGAGCTTCTATATCTTGCTCTAAGTCTTTAGGTGCAGTGGCAGGAGCGTAACGTTTAATCACCCGGCCGGTTTTGTCAACCAAAAATTTTGTGAAATTCCATTTAATAGCCTGAGAACCTAATAAACCGGGCGCAGCAGATTTTAAGTAGCGGAATAATGGATGAGCATCATCGCCATTTACCTGAGTTTTTTCAAACATCGGAAATTTCACGCCATAGTTTATTTCACAAAACTGGGCGATTTCTTCAGCCTCTCCCGGTTCTTGCCGCCCAAATTGATCGCAGGGAAAACCCAAAATGATAAATCCCCGTGCATGGTATTTATCGAACAACTCTTGTAGTCCAGCATATTGTGGGGTATAGCCACATTTGCTTGCCGTATTAACTACCAGAATAACTTGTCCCTGATATTCCGACAGACTTTTCAATTGGCCTGATTGCAATCTTTTGGCAGAAAAATCAAAAATACTAGTCATTGCGGCTTCTTCTTTCTAAGAAGAGAAAAACAAAAAGGGGGGGCTTTATACAATACTTAAATGACCTGTCCCGGCACTTAAATCTTTTTGTGCAAGTTTGGAATCCAGTTTAATTTTTAAACGAAGATCATTGACTGAATCAGCATTGCGCAAAGCATCTTCATAAGTAATCTTGTTATTCTCATAAAGCTCAAATAGAGCCTGATCGAAAGTTTGCATCCCTAATTCGCGGGAGCGTTTCATGACCTCTTTAATTTCCTGTACATCTCCTTTAAAAATTAAATCAGCAATCAAGGGTGAGTTAATCAGAATTTCGCAGGCAACTACACGCCCCTTACTTTCTTTCATGGGGATAAGACGTTGCGCAATCAGAGCGCGTAGGTTAAGACTGAGATCCATCAAGAGCTGAGGGCGGTTTTCTTCAGGAAAGAAGTTGATAATGCGGTCAACTGCCTGATTTGAATTATTAGCATGTAAAGTGGCTAGGCAAAGATGGCCGGTTTCCGAGAAAACGATCGCATTTTCCATGGTTTCGCGATCCCGGATTTCCCCAATTTGAACCACATCAGGGGCCTGGCGTAGGGCATTTTTTAAAGCTACTCCCCAAGATTCCGTATCCACACCGATTTCTCGTTGTGTAATGATGCAGTTTTTATGGGGATGTACATATTCAATCGGATCTTCAATGGTTACGATATGCCCATAGGAGTGTTCATTACGGTGACCAATCATCGCCGCAAGCGAGGTAGACTTACCTGATCCTGTAGCCCCAACTAACAGAACAATACCCCGTTTGCTCATCACAATATCCTTAAGGACGGGAGGCAAACTAAGGCCATCTACGGTGGGGGGTTCAGCCTGAATCGTTCGTAAAACTAGACCTACATTCCCTTGCTGCACAAAGGCATTTACGCGAAACCTGCCTATTCCAGAGGGGTTAATCGCAAAATTGCATTCTCTGGTGTGTTCAAACTCAGCGGCTTGTTTGTCATTCATCAGCGCGCGCGCAAGTTCTGCTGTATGAATATGTGTTAATGCCTGATTAGAAACTGGAACCACGCTTCCGTCGATTTTATAAGCGGGGGGGAAATCGGCTGTAATAAAAAGATCAGATCCCCGTTTTTGAAGCATCAGGCGCAATAAGTCATGCATAAATTTGGTAGCTTGCGCGTGTTCCATTCAGAGCCTTTCAATTAGAAAATGATTTTTCTTTAGTGTAGGGTAGTCCCCAGCAAAATTTTTAATAAAAGATCACCGCTTAACCGAAGTTTTCTTTATTTTGGGCATAACTACGCGCCTCTTCTGCACTGACTACATTACGCCGCACCAAATCTAACAAGCATTGATCTAGCGTTTGCATACCGAATTGCTGCCCAGATTGAATCATGGAATACATCTGAGCTACTTTGGACTCGCGGATAAGATTACGAATAGCAGGAGTACCAATCATGATTTCATGTGCCGCTACCCGTCCTGCACCGTCCTTGGTTTTTAATAGCGACTGAGAAATCACAGCTTTTAAAGATTCAGACAACATGGCGCGGACCATGTCTTTCTCGTTAGCCGGAAACACATCCACCACCCGATCAATGGTTTTTGCTGCAGACGAAGTATGTAAGGTACCAAAAACTAAGTGACCGGTTTCCGCAGCGGTTAAAGCCAGGCGGATAGTTTCAAGATCGCGTAATTCCCCTACCAAAATTACATCGGGGTCCTCCCTCAGAGCTGAACGTAAGGAATTATTAAAACTCAAGGTATGTGGACCGACTTCTCGCTGATTGATGAGGCATTTTTTTGATTCGTGTACAAACTCAATCGGATCTTCGACCGTTAATAAGTGCCCATAAATATTGTTATTCACATGGTCAATCATTGCCGCAAGAGTTGTCGATTTGCCTGAGCCTGTAGGACCGGTAACTAACACAATGCCTCGAGGCATCATGGAAATGTCTCGAAAAATACGGGGTGCGTTTAGTTCTTCCAAACTCAGCACTTTTGAAGGAATGGTTCTAAATACTGCCCCTGCTCCGCGATTGTGAACAAAAGCGTTTACACGAAAACGAGCTAGACTGGGAATTGCAAAGGAAAAGTCGCATTCAAAAATCTCTTCATATTGCTTGCGTTGGGAATCATTCATGATGTCATAAATCATGCTGTGGACATCTTCATGTGTTAAGGCAGGTAGATTAATCCTGCGTACATCACCATGCACACGAATCATCGGAGGCATGCCAGCGGATAGGTGCAAATCAGAAGCTTTATTTTTGACAGAAAATGCCAACAGTTCAGTAATGTCCATGAAATACACTCACCCTTTAAATAAAATTTACCGGTTCACTGACCGGAGTAGAAATTTTTAGCGGAAAAAGCAACCAAAATTTATGCCATGATTACACAAATCGTCTTTTATAGGGAATTATCCTGTTGATTTCTCAGGCATTGCAACACGTTAAAGCACGAATGGCTCAGGCTTGTGCACAAGCGCAACGGCCTAGCAGCGCAGTTACTTTGCTTGCAGTTAGCAAAACTTTTCCTGCAGAAGCAGTTATCAGTGCTATTGAGGCGGGCCAGAGAGATTTTGGTGAAAACTATGTGCAAGAAGGGGTAGAAAAAATTGCACGAGTCGCATCCTACTGCGCAAGACAGGCAATGAAGGTAAATGCGTTGCCAATTTGGCATTTTATCGGCCCCTTACAGAGCAATAAGGCGGGGCAAGTTGCCGAACATTTTAATTGGGTACATTCAATCGACCGATTAAAAATAGCCTATCGATTAAGTGCCTTGCGTCCTGCACATTTGCCTGCCCTGAATGTTTGCCTACAAGTCAATATCAGCCAAGAAGCTTCAAAAAGTGGATTTGCAGCTAATGATGTTATCGTAGCAGCTCGCGAAATTAGTCATTTACCTGGTTTGCGACTGCGAGGTCTGATGTGTATTCCTCAACCTACCCAAGAAGAGTCTGAGCAACGATATACTTTTGCACAGTTGCGCCGGCTTTTTGAGCTAATCCGCGGAGGAGGCTTGGCTCTAGATACGCTTTCGATGGGAATGAGCAATGATCTTGAAGCGGCTATTCTGGAAGGGGCAACTATAGTTCGGGTTGGGAGTGCAATTTTTGGTAAGCGTGAAGGTTTTAGCAAAGTGATATAGAACTTTGCTATTTGAGGAATTAGGCTTTTATGACCCCTTTAATTATCCCGGTCATTTTGTCGGGGGGCTCTGGCACCAGGCTGTGGCCTGCTTCTCGCGCGCTGGAGCCGAAGCAGTTCATGCGTTTGGGAAATGGTCATTCATTTATCCAAAAAGCGTTGCTAAGAGCCAAGTTAATTAAAAATGTAAGTCAAATCCTGGTGGTGACAAACCGTCAGCAGGCTTTGCGAACGCAGGCAGATCTTCTTGAGGTTTCAGCTGATCCTGCACAGTACACCTATATATTTGAGCCCAGTGCGCATAATACAGGGCCTGCTATCACGGCTGCAGCCTTGCAAATAACTCGCATGGCTCCTAATTGCCCCGCTATGGATACCTTGATGCTAGTGTTACCGGCAGATCATCTGATTGAAAACGAGAAAAATTTTATTGAGGCAGTGGAAACGGCGGGCGTGCTTGCTGCACAGGGAAAATTGGTAACTTTTGGTATTAAACCAACCCGACCCGATACGGGATTTGGCTATATCGAGTATAAAGGTTTTGAGGTCACACGATTTGTTGAAAAGCCAGATTTAGAGAAAGCAAAACAATATTTAGAGGCAGGTAATTTTTGCTGGAATGCGGGAATGTTTTGCTTTCGGGTAGGCACCTTCTTAGATGAGTTAGCCATTCATGCACCGCATCTCCTCACAACGGTTAAAGCTGCATGGGAAAAAGCTAAAGTTTCCATAAATCAAGGATCTACCCAGATTGACTTGAATAAGGCTGAATTTAGTCGCACTCCAAACCTTTCTATTGATTATGCATTAATGGAAAAATCTACAAAGGTGGCGGTAGTGCAATGCGATCTGGCGTGGAGCGATGTTGGCTCATGGAAAGCCATAGCTGAGCTACAACCGGCCGATTCAAACGGTAACCGCGTAGTAGGTAAGGTTGTATTGCACGATACAGCAAACTGTTATGTACAAAGTGATAGCCGCTTAATAGCTACCGTAGGGCTGAGAGACTTAATTATTGTAGATACTCCGGATGCCTTACTGATAGCTCACCAAGACCAAGTACAAGAAGTAAAACAAATTGTCAGACAATTAAGTGAAGTAAAGCATTCTAGTGCTGAGATTCATTTGACGGCTTATCGTCCTTGGGGATCCTATACCGTTTTGGAAGAGTCTAAGCATCATAAAATCAAGCGCCTGCTGGTAAAACCCAAGGGCGCACTCTCCTTGCAAATGCATCATCATCGTAGTGAGCATTGGGTAGTGGTGGAGGGCACGGCTTGTGTAGTCAATGGAGACGAAGAATTTATTCTTAAAGCCAATCAGTCCACCTATATTCCTGCTGGTCAGCGTCACAGGTTAAGTAATCCTGGAGATACTGATCTGGTGTTAATTGAAGTACAGACTGGTACTTATCTTGGAGAAGACGATATAGTTCGGTTTGAAGATATATATGGACGTTTGCTAGATTTATCCTAAAAGCATCTCCATATAATAGTTATCATAGAGATTGTTTTGGCTTTTGGTAACGGACGAATATTAATTTAGAGTTTTGCTGCGGTAGTACAGGCAAGTTTTAATAATTTAGGTAGTCAGCCAATAGCAGACTACTGCTCGTGATGGAGTGCAGATGATGGGTTCCTTTTCAATTTGGCACTGGTTAATTGTGCTGGTCATCGTATTGCTAGTATTTGGTACCAAGAAACTGAAAAATATAGGTCAAGATCTTGGAGGGGCGGTTAAGGGATTTAAAGAAGGCATGGCTGAAGGCAATAAACCTGACAGTGCTAGGACAGACATACCTGCAGATCCCCAAAAAGTCGCGAACGATACGATTGATGTTCAAGTGCGGGAAAAAAATCAAAGCTAAGATGGGCTTAACCCCGGCTTTGAGCTAGCAAAGTTAAGTATTGACAGCTCTTGTTAAATGTTTGATATCAGCTTTTTTGAGTTAATGATGATTGGCGTGGTTGCGCTGGTGGTGCTTGGCCCTGAACGACTCCCAAAAGTAGCGCGGGTTGTGGGTCAATGGGTCAATCGTGCCCAGCGTTATGTCAATGAAGTCAAGGCTGATATTACACGTGAGGTTGATCTGGATCACTTGCAATCTCTTAAGCAGCAAGTACAAGAAGCTGGGCAAAGTATAGAAAACTCAATCCGTGCGGAATCTGTCAGACTCACTACGGAATTAAATACGTCCTTAAGTGTTACTGATTCCTCTTTAACCGAAAGCGCCATAGCGAAGGAAACAACGAGCGAATCAAGCTTGTTCTTTAAGGAATCCTTTGAGTCTGCAAGTGCTGCATCTCTTCAAAACGCAGTAAAGAAAACGGATGATCCTAGTGTTCTGAATGCAGCACTTGATCCACAACTCCAACGCCTGGAAATAGAGCTACTTTCTGATGAGATCAGCAAGCTTGAAGAAAGGCTTGTCCGCCTGCGCTCTGAGGCTGACATTTTACGCAACAGTGTTCCATCTGTATGAATAACCACGCTCCGCCTGAGGACAAAGAGCAGTCCTTAATCAGTCATTTATTAGAGCTGCGAGATCGTCTCTTACGCTGTATCATCGCCGTGGTCGTGCCTGCCGCCCTTATGGCTTTTGTGTGGCCAAAAGCAGCAGTAATTTATGATCTCTTGGCTAAACCCATGATTGATACACTGCCTGCAGGTACCAAAATGATTGCCACTGGCGTAATCACTCCCTTCATGGTGCCCATCAAGGTTACGATGATGGCCTCTTTGCTCCTGGTGTTGCCTTATGTGTTATATCAAATCTGGGCATTTATTGCACCGGGGCTTTACAGGCATGAAAAGCAGCTAGCACTTCCATTGATTTTTTCCAGTACGCTGTTATTTTTTGCTGGAATGGCCTATTGCTACTTCATCGTATTCAAAATGGTTTTCAGCTTTATTGCTGAATTTGCGCCCGCTTCGATTACTCCAGCACCCGATATTGAAGCCTATATAGGTTTTGTTATGACGATGTTTGTGGCTTTTGGCGTAGCCTTTGAGGTGCCTGTTGCCGTGGTGATTCTTGTGCGCTTTGGTCTCGTAACTTTAGAAAAATTGCGCGAAATGCGCGGTTATATCGTCGTTGCTGCGTTTGTGATTGCTGCTATTGTGACCCCTCCTGATGTTCTCTCCCAGTTGTTGCTGGCTATTCCTCTCTGCATTCTTTATGAAGTGGGATTAATCGCTGCCCGTTTTGTGAAACCCCGGGAAGAAGTAAGCCATGAGGTATCAGACTTGCATTGATACTCCCGTCATGAGGTTGAGGTTGCCGGCTGTCTTTAATTACAGTCAGAAAAAAAGTAATAAAAAGAGCTTGTAGAAAATTACACCTGTCTTCCCGGCCCTTTCTGGCAAGAGTTTTTGAAAACTTGTTTGCCGAATTAGATAGAGTGTGATAAGCAAAGGAGCTGCAACTGCAGCTCCTTTGCTATGGATGGGCTTGCGAAGAGAAAAATATGTCAAACTTTTGGGTGGTACGCTGTTTGTTACTTACAGTGCTAGGGTTTTGCGCTTGGCTTCCCGTGCATGCTTTGGATGTAGAGTTATTCGAGCGTAATGACACATCCTTAACGCTTCAGTTGTCCAGCATCCAAGGCTGGCATGACAGGGTTCTTGTTGAACAATTCCATGCGATGCCTTCTTTAACGCGAATAAACGAGAACCCTAAGCAGTTTTCCGTAACGCTTGATTCAACACCTGGGATCTTACGGTATCTCAAGGCAGCACGGTTAAGTGGAGGTATTTATGTGCATCTGCCACAGCTTTGCCCATCCTCTAATTGTGAAGGAATTCATTTTAAAATACGCGGGAAAATAATTATGTTTGGAGACGCTATCGCTTATGACTCAATGTTGATTAATGGTAGCGATGCAACTCATTCAGCCGTCTTCTTTACGAATGAAGAAAAGCCCCGATTACAAAGTGGAGTGTACATAGGTGCAGAATTTTCCGCATCGGCAGTAAATCAGATAAATGATTCATTTTTTGCGATACGTCAGGCGTATCGTGAGATTGCTGGATATGATCTTCTGGCAGGGCGTGGAGTTCTTGTGACTATAGCTAAAGATAGTGAAGGGGCCAAGGGTTTCGGGGGTGACTTTCTTAATATTCTTCGTCTCACGTTCCATAATCGTAGAGACGAGAGTGAGGAGGAGATAGTACGTTTGATGGTCTACACTTTCACACACGAGGTTGCTCATGCAGTCCACCCAGCAAAGCTTCTTGAAATGTCTCCACAGGGTCGAATTGTGTCAGAAGGTAGTGCTGATTTTTTGAGAGTACTTATTCTTCGCCGTACGGGGTTGCTCGATAAGAATCAACTCACATCGATAGTCTCAGGTGCTTACGATGCCTGCCAACGTAAGCGAGGGTCTGCTGGATTGCTTGAGCGCGTTGCCAAGAAAACAGCTTATTTTCGTGAATATTATGATTGTGGAATGATTTATTACTTCGCATTCCTGTTTGATTCAATGGATACTAATACAGCTGAAGCGGAACAAGGGTTTGTCTCTTCCTTGCTGTCAGCATTTCAGGCGGCTCCAGAAGCCAGTGGTGAGGCCCAATATTGCGCCCTTATCAGTAATGCGTGTGAGCGAGCAGTCTTGAAACAAATGGTGGGTAATGAAGACATGCTTAAAGCTCAGCGAGCATGGTTTGATGAAAAATGGCATGCCTATATTCATCGGAAATGAAGAGTAGTTTTTATCTACCCTTCGCTTCTCTTTTTTTCCGTAGACCCCTAACCTTAATATTCTTTTAGCGGCTAATAGGCCGATAGCGTACCCGTTTGGGCCGTGCTGCTTCTTCTCCCAAACGCTTTTTCTTGTCGGCCTCATATTCTTGATAGTTACCATTAAAAAATACCCATTTGGAATCGCCCTCGCAGGCCAAAATATGGGTGGCGATACGGTCCAGGAACCAGCGATCGTGGCTAATGACCATCACACTGCCCGCAAACTCGAGCAAAGCATCTTCTAGGGCGCGCAAGGTTTCTACATCCAGATCATTGGAGGGTTCGTCTAGCAGAAGTACATTGCCGCCTACAATTAAGGTTTTGGCTAATTGCAGACGACCGCGTTCCCCACCCGACAGCGTGCTAACCTGCTTTTGTTGGTCGCTACCTTTGAAATTAAAGCGGCCAATATAGGCACGGCTAGGCATTTCATATTTTCCTACCGTCAATATATCCAGGCCGCCGGAGATTTCTTCCCAAACAGTATGATCCCCCTGAAGATTTTCACGGCTTTGATCTACAAAAGCTATTTTGACGGTTTCTCCCATATGGATCTGCCCGCTGTCGGGCTTTTCGACCCCGCGAATCATGCGAAAGAGGGTGGACTTACCTGCACCGTTGGGGCCAATAATCCCCACAATAGCTCCCGCAGGCACAGTAAAGCTTAGATCATCAATAAGCAGTCGGTCTCCAAAAGCTTTACTGACATTAGCAAATTCAATAACTTTATGGCCGAGGCGATCCGCTACCGGAATGAAAATCTCATTGGTTTCATTGCGTTTTTGATATTCTGCACTGGAGAGTTCTTCAAACCGTGCGATCCTGGCCTTAGATTTGGCTTGGCGGCCCTTGGGGTTCTGACGCACCCATTCCAGCTCTTTTTTAAGTAATTTTTGACGATCGGATTCTTTTTCTTCTTCAATTTTGAGTCGATCGGTTTTCTGGGTAAGCCAGCTTGAATAATTGCCTTTCCAGGGAATGCCAGTGCCCCGATCTAGTTCAAGAATCCATTCGGCAGCATTGTCGAGAAAATAACGATCATGAGTGACAGCTACTACGGTACCGGAAAATTTGGCCAAAAATTGTTCTAGCCAGTCTACACTTTCGGCATCCAGATGGTTGGTAGGCTCATCCAGAAGCAACATATCGGGCTTGGACAACAGAAGTCTGCACAAAGCAACCCGGCGTTTCTCACCACCAGATAAATTTTTTATTACGGCTTCCCAAGGGGGGAGGCGCAGGGCATCTGCTGCAATTTCCATCTGGTTACTGGTGTCATTGCCACTGGTAGCGAGAATGGCTTCATACTTGGCTTGTTCAGCAGCTAAGGCATCAAAATCCGCGTCTGGTTCCGCGTAGGCAGCATAAATTGCATCCAGCTTTGCTTGGGCTTGCAGGACTTCACCCATGGCCTCTTCAACGACTTCACGAACAGTCGCTTCAGGGTTTAACTCGGGCTCTTGCGGCAAGTAACCAATATGTATACCCGGCATTGGAACGGCTTCGCCTTCAATATCTTTATCAACTTGTGCCATGATCTTAAGCAGAGTCGACTTACCGGAACCGTTAAGTCCCAACACGCCGATTTTTGCTCCAGGGAAAAAGCTAAGGGATATATCTTTTAGGATATGGCGCTTGGGGGGGACGATCTTGCCCACGCGGTTCATTGTATAAACATATTGAGCCATGGATGATTCAGAACCTTAATGCAAAAGCAGAAGACTTAGGGGATATGAAAATAGGTTTTTAAAGCCGGGCTAACTTGCTGGCCCACTTTTTTACTGTAGGAGAGACTAAAGACAAACCTACTTTTCAGCAATCAACAAAGCAAGATCAGCCCCGGTAAAAAAGCGGAGCTGATCAAAACCGTACTCTTAAGTTGGAAGATGCGGCACAGCAACAGCCTACTTTTTAGCAGCAGGCGCCGATGCTGGGGTTGCTGCAGCTGCTACGGGGGTTTCTTCTTCTTCTTTTTTACCACCAGGCAGTACAGCAGAAGCGACGACAGGATCAGAACCGGTTCCGCGAATAACTGCGCTGACTCCTTTGGGAAGTACAAGGTCTGAAATATGCAACGATTTTCCAGCGACCAGTCCAGAGAGGTCAACGGTAATAGATTCTGGCAAATCTGCAGGCAGACAGGAGACTAACAGCTCATTAATAGGATGATTAACGATACCTTTAGAAATTTTTACAGCCGGGCTATTTTCTGCGCCTACAAAATGCAGAGGTACTTTCATATGAATGGGCTGATTAGGATCCACGCGCTGAAAATCAATATGCAACACTAGAGGTTTGAAGGGATGCATTTGGTAATCACGCAATAAAGCTTTCTCAACTTTCCCGTCGATGTCTATTTCCAGAATGGAAGCGTGAAAGTTTTCCTTTTCCAGTGCGTGAAAAAGCGAATTATGTTCTAGTTCAATCATGGTGGGCTTAACTGTACCCCCATAAAGGATGCCAGGAGTTTTACCGGTATTGCGCATACGGCGGCTCGCACCCGTACCCTGCAATGTGCGTGTTGTAGCAGTAATTTTCATTTAGAGCTTTCTTTGTAATGCCAAGACCCGCGACCAGGTTCATGGCTTTGCATGGGATCGGTCCATGCACCGCTGGAGCAATAGCCCCGTTCAGTGAGTCACTCAATAAACAGTGAGCTTACTGAATCTTCGCGCGAAATGCGCAATATTGTTTCACCTAATAATTCAGCCACGGAGAGGGCTCTTATTTTTTTGCATTCCTTTGCTTGCTGGGATAAAGGAATCGTATCGGTAACGACTAACTCATCCAATAGAGAATCCTTAATGCGCGATACTGCACCACCCGATAAAATGGCATGGGTACAGTAGGCCATTACCTTGGTAGCACCTTTTTCTTTAAGAACTTGTGCTGCTTTGCATAAAGTCCCTGCTGTATCTACCATATCGTCCATGATGATACAACTGCGATTGGAAACATCACCAATAATATTCATGACTTCTGCCACGTTGGCTTTTGGACGACGTTTATCAATAATGGCCAGATCGCATTCTAGCCGTTTTGCTAAAGCGCGGGCACGTACTACCCCGCCTACATCGGGAGATACCACCATAGGGTTGCGATGGTCAAACTTCCAAATATCGGCTAACAGGACGGGAGCTGCATAGACATTATCAACAGGCACATCAAAAAAACCTTGAATTTGATCAGCATGCAAATCCATGGTGAGTACCCGGTCCACCCCTGCCGCCTGTAGCATGTTGGCGGCTACTTTAGCGCTGATGGGTACTCGGCTTGAACGGGGCCGGCGATCTTGACGGGCATAACCAAAATAGGGCATGGCTGCAGTAATTCGACCAGCAGAGGCACGGCGCAGCGCATCGATCATCAAAATTAATTCCATCAAATGATCGCTCGTAGGTGCACAAGTGGGTTGAAGAATAAAGACATCTTTTCCCCGCACATTTTCCAATAATTCAATATTGGCTTCCCCGTCTGAGAATTTGCCTACGAAGGCCCGTCCGAGTGACATCCCCAAATATCGGACCACATCCTGGGCCAGCTTGAGATTGGCATTGCCAGTAAAAACCATCAAGCCATCGTGAGTAAACATGACGAGGGAATCGTTGAAAGAGTAGTTAAAAATTACTGGCTGGGGAAGAAGGATTCGAACCTTCGAATGCCGGAATCAAAATCCGGTGCCTTGACCAACTTGGCGACTCCCCACCCTTTACCAAAAAATTACAGCTTTCTAGGGCTGTAATCTAAACCTTTACGTTTTTCTGTCATTGCCTTTATGGCACACCTTATTTAAATAAGCCATATCCATGCAAAGGGTGTTTTGGCAAACTTTTTACAACCCACGCGCGCATTTTGCTAGGCAATTTCACACGGTGCTTGGCTTGCTTGGCAAGTGCTAATGACTGAAAGGCAGCAAAAACACAGGCTCCCGATCCTGTCATGCGGCTGTTGGGTACAGAATTAAGCGCTATGGCGACGGGGCTTTCTAGCCGCGCAGCTACAGTCTGCAAATCATTCTGACCAAAATAACCAGCAAGTTTCCACGTTCGTGTAAAGTCTGAAATTATCGCGCGTGGCGTGTTTCGCGTCAAATCCGGATGTGCAAAAATTTTTTGGGTACTGATACTAACACCGGGATAAACCAGCAAAAACCAGCGTTTGGGTAGGGCCAGGGGTGTCAATTCTTCCCCAATACCCTGGGCCCAGGCATTATGGCCACAGAGAAAAAAAGGTACATCGGCTCCTAAACTGAGACCAATGGCTGCCAGCCGGTCTGCAGAAAGCTCTAGCTGCCACAATTTGTTTAGAGCTAATAAAGTGGTGGCTGCATTCGAAGAGCCCCCTCCCAGTCCTCCCCCCACAGGAATTTGCTTATGCAAGCGAATATTGACACCTTGACCGGCCCATTTTGTTTCGGCTTGCAGGGCACGTGCGGCGCGTACAACTAAATTTTTTTCCGGGAGAATCTCAGAATTATCAGACAGAAGAATTTGACCGTTGTTGGTGGATTCAAAGTCCAAACTATCCTTTAGATCAATTAGCTGAAAAACTGTTTCTAAACTGTGGTAGCCGTCCTGCCTGCGTCCGGTGATATGTAAAAATAAATTTAATTTGGCTGGAGCAGGTAAACCGATGAGAGTAGAAGAAGAGCGAGTCATAGGTTTGAGGGCTCTTCTATTGCCAAACGTATTAATAGTTGGGGTTGGTCTTTCCGGCTGATGTTCATTAACTGTGGCGTACCGTTAGGGTGAGTGGCTTGTATGAGAATTACAAAACCGAATTGCGTCAGTTCCGTTTGTTGCTGATGGTTTTTGTGCTGTAACCCCGGAAAATGAGGATCCAATTGCCCCATTATCCAATAGCGCCAGGCTGTAATGGGAATTTCGACCCCAATCAAAGATTTGCTCAATTCACTAAACGAGCTATAAGACTGGGGCGCTTGATTAGGCAATCTTAAAAGACTGTTTTCAGCGCTGGACAGTACTTCAGCTTGCACATTGCCAAAGGGATCCGTCAGCCGCAACATCAGCTCATCTGTTTGCCCGCTTTGGACAAAGAATCCGACCGTAAATTGTTGTGCTCGGCCTTCTATATCTTCAGTTCTAATGGAGATACGTCCAGCTCGTTCAAATGCATTTAGCGGCTTTGGCTGGGGCAAGAGGGTAAGACTGCTGCAAGCACTTAGAAAAATACTGCTGATTAAAAACCAGAAAAAATATCGAGACATCCTGGAAAAATAGTTTAATTTCGTTATCAGGGTGAAGAAGGCAGTACTTGGTGACGCAGCATGACAGCTTTAAGAGTTTCATTATTAGGTTCAATCTTTTGAGCATTACGCCAGAGCTTTTGCGCTTCTTCCTGTTGACCGTTGACCCAAAGCACCTCTCCCAGATGAGCAGCGATTTCCGCGTCTGCCCGCAGTTCGTAAGCTTTTCGCAGGGTCTTAATAGCCTCTTGTATACGGCCTTGACGGTATTGTAACCATCCTAAACTATCGAGAATAAACGCATCCTCTGGGGCTAAATCGACTGCTTTTTCGATCAAAGTTTGCGCCTCTTCAAGCCTTATATTGCGGTCAGCCAGCGTATAACCTAAGGCGTTGTAGGCATAAGCCGAATCAGGCTTAAGTTCAATTATCCGCTTAAACCCCAGTTCAGCTTCTTCAAACTGGTTTAGTTTTTCTGCAAGCATGGCGCGATCGTAAAGTAGGTCCGTGTTGTTAGGCTGCTGTTTAAGGGAGTCAGTTAATAGCTTAAACGCTTCAGAATAGTGGCCGCGGTCCCGCAATAATTGGCTTTGTGCTAAGAGAGTACGAGTTTTTTCCTCCGCAGAGAGAGGTTTTAGGGTTTTAAGTTTTTCCCAGGCGGCTTCTTGCTGACCCGCCCGCGATAAGGCCAGTGCTGCGCGGATTTGTGCATTTAGAAATTGAGTTGGAGTATCGATTTGCTCATACCAGTCAACCGCTTGCAAAAATTGTTTTTGCTCTTCTGCAATAGTGGCCAAGCTGAGTAAAGCATTCAGAGGATCACGTGTCGGGTCTTTTGCAATAACAGCCAAATAAGCTTTGAAATGCTTGTTTGCGGCAAGCCAATCTTTGGTTTGCATGGCCAAGGTACCCAGAGCGAATAATGCATCCGGATCTGCTTGAACTATTCCGTTGGCAAGGGTTTGAGGTTTGGCCAGAATCTCAAATTGTTCTTGCGCTTTAGCGACTTCTTTTTTATTTGCATAGTAACGGGCTAAGGTCAAACGCACTTCTCTGGCTGAAGGTTGTTCTTTTAGGAATCTCTCTAGTATTGTCAGAGCTGCTTGCGGATCTTTGGTGGCCAGGAGCTGAGCATTTATTAGCACGGCCTTTTCCGAAGCAGGTGACAGTACTAGTGCTTTACGGGCATGTTCAATAGTGGCGGCATTTAATTGTGCTGCATAGGCTAATTGGGCAAGGGCTAGTTGCGCATCAGTGTTATTAGCAGCCGACTCAAAAACCCTTTGTGCCAAAGCGTACGCTTCAGAGCGGTTAGGTATCTGGCTTAAGGCTTGAAGCGCATCAGTGATCTGCGAACCTTTATTTTTGCTAGCACTTTTAATATGAGAGCTTAGCAGAGGTTCAAGAACATCGATCTTATTTAGACGGGCCAGTAAAGCCCAGCTAAGCTGGCTTGCTTCCCGGTTGTTGGGGGAAAGACTTAACCAAAACTGAGTTGCTTCTAGCGCTGCATCTAATTTGCCTGCTGCCAAAGCCATTTGAGTTGCCCGTTTGGCTATGCGAGGATCTTGCGTTTCTTTGGCGAGCTGCAGATAAGAGATGTAAGCAACGCCTGGGCTACCTCGCTGCGCCGCGATTTCTGATAGCATCAGTTGAAATAATAGCCCCCTGCTTAGATCAATATTTGGCAGAGCTTCTGCTTTGGATATCGGTGGCTCTGCTATCTTAAAATCATCTTGTTTATTCAAGTTAGTGCAAGCACCTAAAAAGGTGATTAGTAATACTCCTGTGAGTAAGCTATAACATTTATGGCTTGCTGCCAAAAAAGGTAAAGAAAAGTCGTGAGCAATCTTTTTCATGATTTGGTTTTAAGCAAGCCAGCTGGTTTGTATAAGGATAAAAGCATAAAGCACTTTTTTTATGGTTTACATAAGACAGGAGGCAGCTTACAAGTTCCTTTTAGACATTCGACATCCACTTATACATAATCTCGAGTAATCAATTCAGCTACACAGACGGGTTTCGTTTCGCCTTCACGTTCAATACTAATCTGCCAGAGTAACTGATAACTATCTTCAGATAATTTAATATGGTCAATTAATGTGAAATGTGCCCGTAAGCGGGACTCAGAGGGGACAGGTGCGGTAAAGCGTACCTTGTTGAGCCCATAATTTATTCTTAGGCGCGTCTGCTCAATGACAAAACTACTGGCAAAAAATTTAGGCAATAAAGACAAGGTTAAAAACCCGTGGGCGATGGTTTGTCCAAAAGGTCCTTGGCTAGCTAAAGCAGGATCCATGTGAATCCATTGTCGATCATCGGTAACCTCGCCAAACAGCTGAATTTGCTCTTGAGTAACGGTTAACCATGGACTTATTGCAATCTCATGACCAATCAGGGGTGCCAGCTCAGATAAATGATTAAATCGTCTCATAAGTCAATGCCCTACACTTGGTGATCATTACAGTTAGCAAATGCATGTTGCAAAACAATACTTATACTTTACCTTTAAGAACTAGCGGAGATATTTTGGTCCGTAAAACGGAAGTTAAATTCTTATGAAGCGCGGCTTTTATACGATCATGGCCGCGCAGTTTTTCAGCTCCCTTGCGGATAACGCGCTATTTATTGCGGCAATTGCACTCATCCAGCAGTTACATGGGCCGGCGTGGATGACCCCCATGATCAAGTGGATATTTGCTGTTTCCTACGTCTTACTGGCTGCTTTTGTGGGGGCGTTTGCAGACGCCAGACCCAAGGGTAAGGTCATGTTTATCACGAATTTGATTAAGGTGGCTGGCTGCCTCATGATGTTTTTTTATGACTTAATTAATTTGCCGGCCAATAATGAAGTCTATGTAGTGTTTATTGCCTATGCCCTTGTTGGTATTGGTGCTGCTGCGTATTCTCCCGCAAAATATGGCATTCTCACCGAGTTGCTTGAACCGGAGCAACTCGTTAAAGGCAATGGGTGGATTGAGGCGCTAACAGTCCTGTCTATCATTTTCGGGGTGGTATTAGGAGGGGTTTTGATTAGTCCAAAAGTGTCTTTTATGTTGCTATCCCTTGATCTGCCTTTTATTGATACCGCGATCGATACTCCCGCAGAATCTGCCATTATTGTGATTATTTTCCTTTATGTGTTGGCAGCAATTTTTAATCTTGCGATTCCGGATACGGGTGCCCGTTATCCCAAGCAATACCGACGTCCAGTACAGTTAGTTAAAGATTTTTCTCACTGTGTTTTTACGTTATGGAAAGATAAACTCGGTCAGATATCCCTAGCGGTTACCACACTGTTTTGGGGCGCGGGCGCTACCTTGCAGCTCATCGTGATCGAGTGGGGTAAGCAGCATTTAGGTCTTTCCCTGTCTCAGGCGTCAGTTTTGATGGGAGTGGCCTCCATAGGTACGATTGCTGGTGCAGTATTGGCGGGACGCTATATTAGCTTGAAAAAGGCATTGACTACCTTACCTGTAGGGATAGCCATGGGCTTGGTCGTGATGTTGATGCCCCTTGTAACAAACCAATGGTTTGTTTATGCCTTACTGATCGTCATAGGTGGTTTAGGGGGGTTCTTTGTCGTGCCCATGAACGCTTTATTGCAGCACAGAGGACATGTATTGCTTTCTGCTGGCCATTCCATTGCAGTACAAAACTTTAATGAGCAACTCAATATTTTGTTGATGGTGGCGGCTTATTCCTTCATGTTAGGCATGCAGCTTCATATTAATGTGATTATTGTCATTTTTGGCTTGCTAGTAGCCCTGCTGATGTGTGTATTGATCTACTGGAATAAAATTAACCATATTCGCCAACCCCATCTTAATGATGTTATTGGAGCGGCCAGGCATTGAGAAAATATTTACTCGGAACCGTTTAATAACTGTTTGGCAAGTAGTAAATCTGCCCAGCTTTTAAGCTTTTCAGGAAGGTTTCGCAGTAAATAGGCCGGATGGTAACTCACTATCGCATTGATATTCCGCTCCCCTATTTTTACTGCATGCACGCGTCCCCGCAGGCTACTCAGAGAAGCTTCGGTGTGCAGGAGTGATTGGGCAGCAAAGCGTCCCATAAGTAGCAAAACATCGGGTGAGACCAATTCGATTTGACCCCTTAAGTAAGCAGAGCATTGTTGTACTTCTGGGGGGGTGGGGTTGCGGTTACCTGGAGGGCGGCACTTAAGCACATTACAAATATAGACGTTCTTTTGGCGTGACAAGCCTACGCTGGCTAGCATATTGTCCAGAAGTTTGCCGGCCTGCCCCACGAAAGGTTCACCATAGGCGTCTTCTTCAGCCCCGGGAGCCTCGCCAACAACCAAACAGCGTGCTTGTCGAATCCCTGCCTCAAACACCGTTTGAGTTCGACTATTGCATAAGTTACAGCGGGTGCATGTAGTGACCCTTTGCTGTAATTCTGTCCAATCTAATGTGCCGCTAACTAATAAATTCTCTTCCTCTAAGCGGTCTTGTTCCGCGGGCTTAAGTTCTGTTAATAGGCTACTACTAGAGGTTTTTAAAACGGTAGTATCAGCGGGATTGCTAAAGGCTTGCGATTCCATTACCGCTTCGGTTGCAAGGGGTTTTATGCGCCATCGGGAAATTCCTAGGGCATTAAGGATAAGATCTTTACGATGGACCATAGTGGAGCTAACTGAGCGGTTTGCGCATAACGATCGCATCTTCGCGGCCGTTTACATGAGGATAATAGTTACGCCGCAGACCAATTTTGGTGAAACCGTATTTGGTATAAACAGCCAATGCCCGTTGGTTGCTGGGCCTGACCTCTAGTAAGATTCCGCTACAGTGGGCACTCCGAGCGCAATCTTTTACCCAATCCATGAGTGGATGAGATAAGCCCTTACCTTGGACTGATGGCGCAACTGTAATATTAAGCAAATGTAAGTCGTCAATGGCATTCATTACTATGGCATAACCCCTAATTTGACCTGTGTGTTCTAAAACAATGCAGCCGTAATGGCAGGTCAGTGAATCTAGAAAATTACCTCGGCTCCACGGATAAAGATAGGCTGTTCTCTCGATCTGTGTTACGACATTTAAATCCTCTTCAGTCATGGGCCGTAACAAAGATGAGCAAAACTCATTTTGATTCAATAACTTGTCCACTATCCGCTCGCTCCGAGATGGTCATGGCTACATGGTTACGCACATACAAAGCTTGTAGCTGCTCGGGCAGTAAGATTTGTTTTTTACTCCATGCTAATTTACCTAATGCAGCAACAGCTGCCGCTGTAGGAAATGCTTCTATTGTTGGCAGCTTTTTCCAAATCTTGCTTTCTTCTCCCCCCATGTTACCAATGCATAGTGTGGGCTTATAGTCTAGCCAGGGGCCGATAGCTCCGGGTTTTTCAAGGCTTGGAGTTAGCAGCAATTCGGGAGGAACACGGCTATCGGTACACCGATAAACTGCGCTATAATATTCCCCCATCCGCGCATCAAGTAGGGTAAGTAGCACGCCGCTTGCACCACGAGCTTGGGCTTGCCAGGCAAGAGCCTGCAAAGAGCTGATGCCTACTACCGGTTTATCTAGGGAAAAAGCTAAACCCTGCGCTGCAGTAATAGCCGTGCGTACCCCTGTAAATGAGCCGGGGCCAATGCCCGCTGCTACCAGATCAATAGTATCGAGCATGACGCTTTCCTGCTCGCAAAGCATCTTCACTAAAGGCAGGAGGCATTGCCCATGTTTAACGGTTGAGCCTTCATAGAGCACATTTACGCTGTCATGATGAGCCAGTGCAATGGTCAGAACACTTGTAGCACATTCGATCGCAAGAATAGTCACTTCTTCAGTGGGGAGGGTCATGAGAGGCATTTTACCGACAAGAACATTCATTCTTGGGCAAATATCCCTTTAAGTGAAGGATTATTTGTTCACTTTTTAGGTTTTAAGAGGAGAAAGTTTAAAAACTCTTCCCAGCTAGTTGCGCGTTTGGCAACTGCCCAGTTAAACTTAAAAAAAGGCACCAAACAAGGCACTTTTGGATTTTTTACCTGCTCTTAAGAAGAGTAATCGCAAATCATATTGTTAGGATAGGCTCAAGGAGGGTATGTTGACTCAACAACGCTATGCATCGGAATTAGTTCCAACGTCGGAGACATATGATCCTTCTCGTCTACTGGAATATCTTAAAAGCATCATGAGTTTGCCTACAGATGCTGCACTAGCTGCTCAGTTGGGGGTGCAGCGTGCAGTGCTGTCACGCATTAGAAACCGCAAGACAGACTTTGGGGCCGCTTTGCTTTTACGCATACACGAAATGACCGATATTCCCATCAAAGAATTGCGTCGCATTATGGGTGACCGGCGGGGGTATTTTCGAATGCCACATGATCAACGAATCACAACGGGCTCAGAAGGTCCACCGCTTAGTGAATCTGAATCTTAAACGTATATATACGATGCTTTTAGTTTTTAAAGTAGCTAAAGGGTTTATGGGTAATGCATCGTAAAATATTGGCATGCAGTTATTGACAATTGGTTTAAACCATAGCTCTGCCCCACTGGCCTTGCGAGAGCAATTGGTCTTTAATTCACCGGAATTGCCGCAAACATTATCCATGTTGTGCCGCTCTTTTAGTGACGAGCCAGCTTTGCTTTCGGAGGTATCCCTTGTTTCGACGTGTAATCGCACGGAACTGTATTGCGCTACAGCACAGGCCTTTTCTTCTAGCCAGCGCCTTACCCAATGGTTAGCCCAGGTAGCCCATCTTCCGGTACGTGAGTTGGAGCCTCATTTATATCGTCATCACGATCAGGCTGCGGTAAGGCATGCTTTTAGGGTGGCGAGCGGTCTGGACTCCATGGTTTTGGGAGAGCCCCAGATTTTAGGGCAAATGAAAGCTGCCGTTCGGCTCGCGCAACAGTCGGGGAGCCTAGGCACCTTGCTGCATCAATTGTTTCAACGTACTTTTAAAGTCGCAAAAGAAGTCCGTACTACCACTGAAATCGGCGTGCACTCTGTCAGCATGGCAGTGGCTTGTGTGCGTTTGGCCCAGCGTATTTTTGGGAATCTTTCCCAGTGCAATGTACTTTTGGTGGGGGCCGGGGAAATGATTGAATTGACAGCTACCCATATGGCTGCCCAGCATCCAGCCAAACTGGTAGTAGCCAATCGAACCATAGAAAGGGCTCAGCGGCTGTCTGCACGGTTTAAAGCAGAGCCGGTGGCTTTAAAACATCTCCCTGACATTCTCCCTCATTTTGATGTAGTCATCAGTTGTACAGCAGCGAGTTTACCCATCATTGGCTTGGGAATGGTGGCCCGCGCAGTTAAGGCCCGTAAACATAAACCCATGATGATGGTTGATCTGGCGGTGCCCCGTGATATTGAGCCGGAAGTGGGTGATTTATCCGATGTTTATCTCTACACGATTGACGCGCTTGCCCAAATTGTCAATGAAGGCCATCAAGCACGCGCTGCCAGCGTAGCGCAGGCCGAAGCTATTATTGATTTGAGGGTAGGCGACTTTAATGCCTGGCTTAATGCCCGGCGGCTCTTACCCTATTTGCACTCCCTTAAAAATGATGTTGAAAATATGCGAAAAGCGGAGCTAGAGCTGGCCAAGCGTCAGCTTGCACGAGGGGAATCTGCAGAGGTGGTGTTGGAAAAACTAACGCGCGGTTTGAGCAATAAATTACTGCATGGCCCTCTACAAATAATTTCTGAGGGTCGAACAGATGATGCAACCGTAAAACTGCTTGGCAATTTACATAAGCGGATCCTTAACCCATCCACTAAAACTGGGAATTATTAGCTCAGGGTTTCTTAATAGGCTAGATTTAAAGGGCAAACCTTTAAATATTTTCCCCTTCTCTTTTTGATAAAGCCTCTTCTTCCGGTGATATTCAGAGCTACTTGTAGTTAGAAAGTTATTCATGAAAGAGTCAATGCATGCAAAACTTATCCAGATGCGAGAACGTTTCAGCGAGCTGGATGCCCTGCTTTCCCAGCCTGAGGTAACCAATGACTTAAAAGCATACCGGGCCTTAACTCGGGATCATGCGCAACTAAGCTCTATTGTGTCTCGACTGGCAGAATATGAGCAGGCCGAGCAGGATTTGAGTACTGCTCAGGCGATGAGCAATGATCCCCAGATGAGTGATTTTGCCCTTGAAGAAATGGCAGGCGCTCAAACCCGCATGCTTGAATTAACAGCACAACTAGAGCGCATGTTGCTGCCCGTGGATCCCAATGACAGCAAAAATCTTTATTTAGAAATACGGGCGGGCACGGGCGGGGATGAAAGTGCCTTGTTTGCTGCAGATCTAGCCCGCATGTACATCCGCTTTGCAGAAAGGCAGGGCTGGAAAGTGGAGATAATGAGTGAATCCGTCTCTGATTTGGGCGGATATAAAGAAGTAATTTTGCGCATTGAAGGAGAGGGAGCCTTTGCAAAACTTAAATTTGAGAGCGGAGGCCATCGTGTTCAGCGAGTTCCTCAAACAGAGACACAAGGGCGTATCCATACCAGTGCTTGTACAGTAGCGGCGATGCCAGAGGCAGATGATGTTGAAGATATTGTGATCAAACCTGAAGAATTGCGGATTGATGTTTTTCGTGCTTCAGGAGCGGGTGGCCAACATATTAATAAAACAGAATCTGCAGTTCGGATTACACATCTGCCCACCGGGATTGTTGCTGAATGTCAGGATGATCGCAGCCAGCATCGCAATAAAGATAAGGCCATGCAGGTTTTACGTACCCGCATTAAAGACAAACTTGAGCGGGAAGCTAATGCTAAAGAAGCGGCGCATCGTAAAGGTCTTATTGGCTCTGGAGACCGCTCAGATCGCATTCGAACCTATAATTTTCCACAGGGCCGCATGACAGATCACCGCATTAATCTAACTCTCTACAAGCTGGACTTCATTATGGACGGAGACTTGACTGAATTAATCGAAGCAATACAAAGCGCGGCTCAGGCAGAACAGCTAGCCAGTATAGGAGCTTAAGGCAGCGGATTTACCTTTTTATCCCCTCTATGAAGGATAAAGAGGTTTTAGAACAGCTTTTCCAGAATTAGCCAAAAATCCACAAAAATTGACAGACAGGACCAAAACCCCCATAATCTTCTGCTCCTCGGTTTGGAGAGGTGGCCGAGTGGTTAATGGCAGCAGACTGTAAATCTGCCCTCTTACGAGTACGCTGGTTCGAATCCAGCCCTCTCCACCAGCCGTTAGTATGATTCGGATCTACTAAGCGGTTGCGAGATTGTGAAGTGCGCGTAGTAAGTTCTTGAATCTGAACGGATATTTGGGATATTTGCACTAAGCGTTAGCAAGTAAATGCGGGTGTAGCTCAGTTGGTAGAGCATCTGCCTTCCAAGCAGAATGTCGTCGGTTCGAGACCGATCGCCCGCTCCAGTTTCTGGCCAGGGCTTGTTTGTTAAGCCGCCACGCCCATTTGGCTCAGTGGTAGAGCACTCCCTTGGTAAGGGAGAGGTCGCGGGTCCGATTCCCGCAATGGGCACCACTAATTTGGTAGAGCATTATTCTTTTTTCGGAGCTGTTGAAAATGGCAAAAGGCAAATTTGAGAGGACCAAGCCCCACGTAAACGTAGGGACGATCGGACACGTAGACCATGGCAAGACCACGTTAACGGCGGCCATCACCACTGTACTGTCCAAGCTATTTGGAGG